>Ga0316209_1000461_pt1 | contig 72065 bp, 77 predicted proteins | sample 6monopyrite_MG_FD_204945 | JGI IMG/M metagenome (GOLD analysis project Ga0316209, IMG submission 204945) | Microbial mat bacterial communities from mineral coupon in-situ incubated in ocean water Damariscotta River, Maine, United States -... | ecosystem: Environmental > Aquatic > Marine >... | reverse complement strand
GGGGAGAGGGCTTGATCCCCACAGGGTTCGGCAAAACGCGCGACAGCGGGTTTTAGACATCGAGCCTGCGAGATGGTCCTGAAAGGATAAAAACAGACTTTTTAGTCTGTTTTTACAACTCCCTCCTCCGCTACCAAAAAACAAGTCCTTTAAGCGAAGCTTATGGGACTTTTTTGTTGGTTAGGGGGAGAGGGCTTGATCCCCACAGGGTTCGGCAAAACGCGCGACAGCGGGTTTTAGACATCGAGCCTGCGAGATGGTCCTGAAAGGATAAAAACAGACTTTTTAGTCTGTTTTTACAACTCCCTCCTTCGCTACCAATTAAGCCCTTGAAAACATTATGCTTTTTGAGGGCTTTTATTATGGAAAATAAAGTGTTTTCCAAACAGTCCGTAATTGTTTTCCAAAATGATCATTTTTTGTTCTTTTTTACGGGCTGTTCTAACAGTCGGATTGCAGCACTTGATCCATGTTTTTTATTGGCATCACGGCGTGTAGCGCGTCACTTGGTTCTGGAGCAAAAACACGTCAAACAGTCTCCGAGAGACGTAAGTAGGGAGTAAATTCACATTTGAGGTGGTCATCATTCACCTCGCTAGTGGAACTAGCTCTCAATGACAAGTCTTTCATCAAGGACTTTACCTCTCCTTTGTATCTCCTCCGGCGTTAGATATTTCCCATTAAAGGAGCGCTCGCGAAGGGGCTTATGGCACCGGATAGACGGTATTCAATACCTAGAAAAGTTTTATGATTTAAAAACAATGTTGCCGACAATTAGAAAGGACCATTCACGGCCCAATCACACATACGTAAACTACCTATGGGACACTATGCAACTGAGTTGCGGTGATGCTCGTCAAGATCAGCTTGTACGTGAGGGTTTATCAGAAATAATTGACGTTTGGAACATCCAAGGCATAGAACGTATCATGACCCATATGGCTTTAACCTTTGTTTTTTTTACGTCACGGGAATTAAAGTTGACCTCGTTGATCGTTGGCATGGTGTTTTACGGCAACAAGATCGCGACTTGTTTAATAAAGCCCGTATTAATCTATTGTCATGGCCGCAAGCAAAGGTATTTTTGAAGTTGCTCGCAAGCATGATCAGGATGCGCATATTGATACGTGGTTCATTGATTATTGGCGATTATTTAAAAATCCCGTCGATAAGCCCGGCGAGAAATAGTTTGATAGGTAGAATTCATTCCATGATTATAATTTAATCCGACTTGAATTAACCTCATGGGCTGTAGAAAAATTGATCAATTCGCTTTTGTCGAAGATGCATAAGCAGCCAACTAAAACCTTTGAAATTCGATCCAGAATGTACTGCCGCTTCCGAGTTCGCTATAAAATCCAGTACGCCCGGACATGCGTTCGACCAATAATTTGCTCACTGTTAATCCAATACCCGTGCCTTCGCGGGCAATCATTGAATTGTCGTGCAATCGCTGGAACATTTTAAATACGTTAGCAAAATCTTCCTCAGCGATACCGTGGCCCGTATCTGTCACGGAAATACGTAAATTATTCTGATCGGTCACGGTCCCATTAATAGTCACGGTGCCGCCTGTTTTATTAAATTTAATGGCGTTGGACAGTAAATTAATAATGATTTGTTTTAAACGCATACGGTCGACGCGGACTGTTTGGGAGGGAGCCCGGCGCAACTGATTTGTTATAACAATATTATTTTGTTCGCCCAATGGCCGGATCATGGTCACACAATCAGCAATGACATCGTTGGCGATGACATTTTCAAAAGTCAGTTCCGATTGGTTGGCTTCTATTTTTGCTAAATCAAGAATTTCGTTAACCAATTTCAATAAGTGCTGCCCGCCTTGGACAATGCAATCGACATTCTGTTCTTGGTTAGACGTTAAAGGCGATTTGCTATCGATTTGTAATAATTGCGCAAACCCCAACACAGCGTTTAAAGGGGTGCGTAATTCGTGGCTCATGGAGGCTAAAAATTCTGACTTGGCACGGTTGGCTTTTTCCGCATCAATTTTGGCAATAAATGCAGTATCTTCGGCTTTTTTTTGATCGGTAATATCGGTTTGAATGCTGACAACCTCGCCGCTCTCCGTGATATAGTCTTTGATATCTAAAATATGATTGTTTTTCAACTGGATGGTCATAGATAACGGTGAACCTAGCGTTAAAGCTTCGCGGCGGTTGATATAAGTATCGCCATCGATATTACCCAAAACAACCTGTGGGCGCCGTATGTCAATTTCACCAAGCACTGTCCGATGCACGCCGGGTGTGGCTTCGTCGTCACTGTACTTGTAAAAGTCTTTAAATTTTTGGTTGCAAATCACCAAGTTGCCGTCTTTATCATATAAAACAAATCCTTCGGATATAGCGTCAATGGCATCATGTAATTGTTTTTGTGCAATTTCTGTTTGTTTTCCGGCATATGAAAATAATGAGAAAAAATAAACGGCCGCTATCATATGGCCTAACATTCGTAATACATGCCAGAACCACCACGACGCATCCCACGGGGCGGAAAATAAATAAAACAATCCGGCAGTCGCAAACAACAATACAAAAAAGCTTAAAAATAGTCGGCGTTTAGCTGTGGCATTTATAAGCTCAACATCTATATTTTGTTTAATAAAATAACCAGCGGCAGCAAAGAATCCAATGCTTCCGGTGATATTTAAAGCTATAGCCAAATTTGTGAATTCATTATTATCGATCATTAATGGCAAAACCGATGAGGATAGAAAAAATACAACAGCCATAACCGCAGCCGCGCATAAGGTTAAAAAAATCAATTTTTTATAAAGAATTAATTTTAAAGGATTTCTGCACAACCAAACATATGAAAAAAATAACCCGCCAAAAAACGTTGATAAGCTGTGGCCCCAGACATACCAATTGCCAGGCGGCAAGACTGCATGGAAAACATCATATAAACCCATGACAATGAAGGCGGATGCGATGCAGATATATCGATTTGACATATCGTTGCCTGAACGCATGCGTAAAATCAAAATCGCGGTGACGAATGCGGAAAATGCACCAATGCTTTCAATGGTCGAGTGCATGTGTGGTTGTTGCAAGCGCCAATTGGGGAGTGCAGTTTCGAAGATGGTCCCGGTAATGATAATCAAGACACCCACCAATAGATACCAAGCCGGAACGGAAATCTTTAGTAATTGGCGCAAATGATGATCCTGAAATTTTAAAAAGCAATTAAAGCATTCAAGTGTGCTAAGATCAATATATGAAAAACTAAGTGTTGTTTAACACAATCGGTTGGCCGTGGGGTGTGCCCGCCGCGGCTTTTGCCCAAGCCTGTTTGCGCGCCAATAATAGGTATCTATCCGTCACACCTTTATCGGCGGTTAATTTTTCCAATGCCGCCAGCCAGTCGAGATAATAACCATTGCCATCATCGTCGTTTTTACTCTGTCGGCGTTGATGGCTTAACGCGTTGGCCCATTCCGGCCACGTGAAAACAGCACTTTCATAAAGCGATAAAGTCATGGCAAAAATTTCTGCCTGCCACGGTTCTTGGAATACGGGGCCGTCATCGTCTAATGGAATGCCGCCGAGTTGTTTTGCCTGTGAAACGGTCATGATGCGGGGTCCAGATAACAGTCAAACAAATCCACATAGACCGGATCATTTGGGACGTCATCGCCCCATAATTCATGGGCATCAAATTTGACGTTGTATAAAAATTCAGATGTTTTTTCCATGGTCATGGCATGTGTGTCGGCAAATATAAATCCACCGTGTTCCATGTGGATGGTGCCGATGTGACCGCGGGTATAACGGGGTGCGCGGGTGTGGTGCGTGGGGTGGCGGTTGATAACACGTACCCGGTCATGGGTTTTAAATCGTTGTGCACAAGGCGCGTCCAAACTTGCCGGTCCGCCTTTTTCCAATAACGTGACCACTTGATGCGGCGTGATCGCGGTGAGTACAGGCGTGACCGGTGACGCCGGTGATGTTGGGTTTTCTAGGCGGTTATTAATTTCTTGTTCACTGACAAGTCCGGCATCATCCAACAAGGCTTCCAATCCAAATAACCAGTGTTCGTAATAGGTGGTATTTAAATAGTCAGGCCCCGGCATTTTTTCTCTGAAAAAACGGCTTTTATCAATGTTCCATTGGCCTAAAAATCCTGATGCTAAAACCAAGGCAAAAACACTTTTTTCCCAATCGTCATGAAACAGTTGTTGATCGGGATCAATGTCAATCGGGCCCATGCCGTGCATGCCGCCTAAATCATGAGCGCCATTCATGATGATGTGCTCGGTCTTGGGATGGTGGTAACACCAATCATGCTGTCGCGGGTAACGATGTTTGCCAGCTCGTTTTGTGTCATGGTGTTCGTTCCATCCGGGCGTTTAGGCAAAACCAAATAACGAATTTCCGCCGTGCTGTCCCAAACTTGGATTTTTTGGCTGTCTGGCAAGATGGTGCCAAATTCCGCTAATACCGCGCGCGGATCAATGACCACGCGTGACCTGTAGGCAGCTGATTTATACCAAACCGGTGGCAATCCCAACGTCGGCCAAGGGTAACAGGAACACAATGTGCAAACCACCACGTTATGAACGGTGTCGGTGTTTTCAACGACCACCATGTGTTCGCCTTGGCGTCCGGTATAGCCTAAACTGTTAATGGCATTTGTGGCATCCGACAACAGCCATTGTTTGAAACCCGGATCTGTCCACGCTTTGGCGACCACAACCGCCCCATTTTGTGGGCCGACTTTGTTTTGGTAAGTATCGATGAACACATTTAATGCATTCTCATCGACCAGACCTTTTTCAATCATTAATGATTTCAACGCCCGAACGCGCAATTCAACATCGCTTAAATGGGAATGATTGTGATCGCGGCTCATGGGCGCTTGCCTTTTTAATGGATGCCTTGTCGGTGTTTATTATAAGGCGACTATGTTTGGTTTTTCAATAAGTTCGATTTGATAGTCGTCTGGATCGTTGATAAAGGCAATGATTTCGTTTTCATCAAATGCCATGGGAGCCGGCGGGCGGGCGATGGTCACGCCTTGGGTCGATAATTCATCACACATGCCGTAAATGTTTTTAACGGCCAAGGCTATATGACCATAGGCGGAGCCTTTGTCATAGGCGGTCTCGTCCCAGTTATGGGTTAATTCCAATACTGTTGTTTCTGTTTCAACACCATATCCGATAAAGACTAATGTGAACCGACCTTGTGGATAATCGGCACGTCGCAAGATTTTCATGCCTAAATGGTTGATGTAAAAATCTAATGATTTTTGTAAATCTTTGACCCGTAACATGGTGTGTAAAATCCGCGTTGGTGTGGTTTTGGTTTGCATCATTTATTGTTTTCATAAAAACCTCTCATCACACAGCGCATGGCTGATGATGAGAGGTGACAGTAGGGGACGTTTGTTGATTTAAGCGGCTTTGCCGATTGCTTCGCCGATTTCTTGGTTGGTGAAAGCTTTGCCGGCAATACCCCATAAGCCTTCGACGGCATAAACCGCATTAACCCAAATTTGGTCCGGTTTTAATTTCCCATTAGCCGCTTTTTCAACAATGTCAGTGACACGTTTTACAAACTGGTCTTTTTGCTCTTGGCTGGACAGCGCAAACGAGGGTACGCGTAATTCAACGATGGCTAAATCGGCGACTTGTTGGTTTGAAAAAGTTAAACCTTTTTCCACAAAAATGACTTCACCAATGATGTTTGGAGCCATAAACGCGTTGCCACTGATGTCGTGCAAATCCAAAAATATTTCTGCTACATCGTGGTGCATTTGTTGTGCGGTTGCTTTGTTGATAAGCCCATCGGTCATGATAATTTGTATCGGCATAATATGATTTTCTTTCCTTAATTTGTTGATAATCAGAAACCGCCAACGAATGTTAACGGCCAAGTTTGGCAATCGTTTTGCCTTTTAAATAACGATCGCTATTTAATGAATACACAAGCCATCATACGTTTGTCAACTATTAAATAGCGATCGTTATTCTATGGTTGGATGCCGTGGTTTTATAGGGGAGACTTATTGGCTGGTTTCATTGTGTGCAAGCGGTGCAAAGACCGGCTGATGGCATCTGATAATTGTTGGCGTTTATAGGGTTTTGGTAACAGTTCAAGCCCCAGCTGATCGAACGATTCATGATTACGAATGCGGTCCGGATAACCCGATGTCAGCAAAACTTTAATATTTTTGTAATGGATATACACATAATGGGCCAATTCTATGCCGCTTAGATTGTCGGACATTGTAATATCGGTAAACACTAAATCGATAGTTTTGTTTTTCGTTTCCAATATTTTTAAAGCCGTCGCACCATCCTCGGCTAGGATCACGTTATAGCCTAAAGATTGCAAAGAATTGGATACAGTCAGCCGTACCGCATCGTTGTCTTCGACTAATAAAATAGTATTGTTTTTGAAATCTAAATCGCTGATGTGTTTGGGCCGTTGATCATCAACCCGGTTATCATTAACAATGGGTAGATAGATGGAAATCACCGTGCCTTGGTTTTTGTTGCTGGAAATGCCCAAATGTCCTGATGATTGTTGGATGAAACCATAGACCATGCTGAGGCCCAACCCGGTGCCTTGTCCGACGTCTTTGGTTGTAAAAAAAGGATCCAGAACACGGTCAGCAATGCCATCGTCAATACCACAACCCGTATCGGTAATGGTAATCAGCACAAACCGACCATTAACGGGTTTGCCGTTTTGTTCGATAATGTCTTGGTTTAATTCACAAAATGTGGTTTTAATCGTTATCATACCACCATCCAGCATGGCATCGCGTGCATTAATAATCAAATTCAACAACGCGTTTCCAAACATTGATTTATCAATAGTAATAAGATGATTATCATCGGATAAATCAACGGATATATTGATTAAATCATCCAAAGTACTGGTGATAAATTGCAACGTTTCCGAAACTAATGTGTTGGCATTTATTGTGTCTGGGGACAAACTATGTTGCCTAGAAAAAGTTAACATTTGTTGTGTTAACGCAGCCCCTTTGTCGATGGCATCCATCGTTATTTGAACCTGTTGTCGCATAGGCGACTGTCTATCCATTTCGGTCAGGACAGGTTCTAAGTTGCCTATCATCACAGCCATTAAATTATTAAAATCATGAGCGATGCCGCCGGCTAACTGTCCAATGGCTTCCATTTTTTGAGCATGGTGTAGTTTGTTTTCCAGCACTTTGCGCTGTGTGATGTCGTCAATGAAGGTACAAATAGCAAAAATTTCACCTGTTGATGACCGGACGGGGCTTTTATTAAAATAAATATCGCGGGTTTTGCCATCTTGGAATTTCAATGAGATTTCACCTGTGATGGTTTGGCCGGTGTTTAAAACCTGTTGATCATTTTGTAGAAGACGTATTTTGTGACCAGGAAAAATATTTGATGCCGTTTGGCCAATGATGCTGGTTTGATCCATATCCATCCACTGGGCAAATGTTTTATTAACCAATAAATAGGCACCGTCTCGATTTTTTAATGTTAATGAATTGGGCATGGCATCAATGGTGACACGGAATAATTCTTTGCTTTCTTGTAATTTGGTTAAGGCGTTTTTTAATTCTGTGATATCGGTGCGCACGCCAGTGATGCCGCCTAATGGCGTGGATGTTTCTTCGACACGGATGGTTCTGTTGTTGTGAATAAAAAAATCAAAAGTACCCACGGGATTACGGTGATAGGCCAAACGCGATTGTATCCATTGTTCGGCCACTAGGTTGTCGTCAATATGACCGGGGTTAGGTCCCCATTGGCCTTTCGCGACACCGGTCCGTAAAATTTTTTCATAACTCACCCCGGGTTTAAAAAAATCGGCCACCAAAGGATACAATTTAGATATTTTCTGATTGGCCAAAACAAGCCGATCATCAGCGTCGAAGTAAACAAAGCCTTCGTTCAAACCATCGATAGCATCACGCAGAACGATATTTTCTTGCAATATTTTTTTGTGGGCGATGGATTTTTTTAAAGCCTGAGAAATCATCGCAGGCAAAATGGTTGTATACGTTTGCGGGTTACCTTTGATAACGTAATTACAAACCCCGGCATCAATGGCTTGGGCGGCAACTTGTTCGCTACCTTGGCCGGTGACCATAATGATCGGCAAATCAGGGTCGTTTAATAACAATTTGCGCGTAACGTGGATGCCCGACATGCCCGGTAATTGATAATCAATGACGATTAAATCATAAGGTTGCATAGCATGACGCGCCAACCCATCATCACCGGTTATGGCGATATCCACTTGGCCGCCCAAACTTTCCATGATGGTTTTGAATAACTCTGATAACATCGTATCGTCTTCGATGTATAAAATTTGCGTTTCGGTTAATATATTCATGTTTTGAATATGGGTATGGAATAATTATTATCAAATGAATTGTAAAAAAATCAAAAGATTAGACTATTTATTAAGTTCACAGTCAAACAAAACACGCGTTAAGGATTAAAACTATGCCTGAATATATCAGCGATATCGCATTTACCGAAGCCGTTAAAAAGGTGCAGCAAAGCAAAGGATCACGGGGTGCTTATGCACGCATGGAAACCGGCAAAGGCTGGCAACAAGATATGCCGGACGCTGTTCAAGATTTTATTCGTGCCCGGGATCATTTTTATTTAGGCACGGCAACAGGGGATGGGCAGCCCTATATCCAACACCGAGGCGGTGACGTTGGGTTTTTGAAAATCATTGATAACCGGACGGTGGCTTTTGCCGACTTCACCGGAAACCGACAATACATTACGTCTGGAAATCTAAGCGAAAACAACAAAGCCTATATATTTTTAATCGATTACGCCAACCGTCGTCGCATTAAAATATGGGGCACAGCCCGCGTTGAAACGGATATTAAAAGCATCGATGCGCTGGTTGATATAGATTATATGGGCACACCTGAAGCCGCCATTTATTTTGATGTTTTAGCATGGGATATCAATTGTCCACAACACATCAGCGAACGCTATGATAAGCAAACCGTGGTCGAAATGATCGAGCCATTACAGAGACGCATCGATGAATTGCAAAACCAGATTAAACAATTAAAGGCAAGTGGCATCTGATCATATATCGTGGATTTCAATACTTAAATCGGTTTCTGTTGCCATAAATTTAACCGGTAACCTCACGGTTACGGTGGTACCAAAGTTAAGTTGGCTTTCGATGTGCAAACTTCCGTGGTGCAGGTCAATTAATTTTTTAACGATAGATAACCCAAGTCCAGCGCCTTCTTGAGCATGGTGGGGGTCGGGGTTTGATTGTGAAAAAGGCTCGGTAATGGTGGCTATTTGGTCGGTTGCGATGCCACGTCCAGTGTCTTTGACTTGGATTGAAATATCGTCATCGAATACTGTTATAATGACCTCTATAGATCCATCAGGTGGCGTAAATTTAACGGCGTTAGATAATAGATTAATGAAAATCTGAGTGATAGAACGCTGATCTGCAGATATTTTAGGTAACGTTTTAGGTGACTGTAATGATACCTGGATTTGATTGTCATCAGCCGCCGTTTTGATATTTTTAATGCAAAGCTTAATCACATCTGTAATGGAAAAACGTTCAATATGAACGATGCGTTTGCCGGCTTCGATGGCCGATATATCTAATACGTCGTTGACTAATTCTAACATATGTAAACCGCTGGTATGTATGTCGGTGATGTATTCTTGGTAGCTATCATTGCCTAATGGGCCTTTGATTTGTGATTTTATTAGATCACTAAAACCGATGATGGCATTTAACGGTGTGCGGAATTCGTGGGACATAGTTGCCAAAAACTCTGACTTGGCACTGGCGGCTTGCCTCGCTTCGGCCAAAGCGTGTGAGGCGCGGTCTTCGGCTTGTTTGCGTTCGGTGATGAAACGCGCGACACCTTGGTGCCCGATGAATTTCCCTTGATCATCGAATATTGGATCACCGGATACGCTTATCCATTTATTGCCTACGGGTTTTAATTGAAATTCAAAATTTCTGAACGATTCGTGTGCATTCAATGTTGTTTTGTGCTGGTGCCATTTGTGTTTATCCAACAAATCATGATCGCTGGCATTGTTCCAACGTTTAACACCTATAATTTCCGGTACCAATGAACCCGTTATTTCTTGGTATCCAATGAAACCTGTAAACCTATGTTGAGCATCTGTGCGCCAAAACCAATCATTGCCAATGTTGGCTAGGTTGCGAAATTTCTGTTCGCTGATTTTTAATTCTGTTTGGCTGCGCAATCGTAGAATACCAACGCTGATGGCATCGGCGACACGGCTTAAAAATGCCATACACCCGTTACTTTTTGGATGCCCGTGGGGTAAATAAAGCACAATTACGCCCAAAACCACATTATTGGCCATGATGGGTACATTGTAATGACCGTGTTGCTCGATACCATCAAATGTAATTTCATGGGCGTCATCAACGCAGCTGGAATATTGAATTTGTTTGGATTGTGCTGCCCGACCACAATGGCATTTACCATAGGGCACACGGTCACATAATGTGATCAGTTGGGGCGAGAAATTATGATGGGTGATCAGCCTCAGCTCATCATCATCACCGTTTCCTTCATTTAAAAAAATACCGCCTGATGGCATCAAGTTTAACCACGAAACGGATGTTAACAATTGCTCGATACAGGTTTGCAAATACTCTTTCATGGATAAATCATCCAATGACAAACGCAGTAAATAACCAAGGGCTTTTTCTTCTGATGCGGTACGGCCAGAAATATCCGCAAGTTTTTTTAATTTTGTAATATCCGACCCGGTGCCTTGATAGCCTGTGAAATCGCCATTAGCATTGAACAAAGGTTGCCCGTTGACTGAAAACCAAATGGTTGATCCGTTTTTTATCAAGGAATAAGTGTGATTTCGAAATGGTAAATGATGTTCAAAAGCATCCATAAGCAGAAATAAATTATTGTTTTTTACATTAATAATTGTTGATTGTTTTATTGTTTTGCCAAGTCGTTGCGCTGGGTCAATGCCAGTAACTTCATAAAATGTGTCCGAAAAGTATGAAAACTTTAAATCTTTATCCATTTCCCAAAACCAATCGGATGATATTTCGGAAAATACTTTAAACCGATCAAAACTTTTATTGATTTCGGCTGTTTTTATATTGATTTGGCGTTTTAAATTGATTTGACGGTGTAAAAAGGTATGAAATAAAATTAATAAAATAATCAGGAATAATGCGAATAAGAATTTAAACAGTAGTGTATCTTCGGCAATAACAGCATCCATTCCTATAATTGGCTGGATCATTAATTGCCATGTTTGTCCGGGAAGTGAGATAGTCGATGTAAAAAGGTATGAAATAAAATTAATAAAATAATCAGGAATAATGCGAATAAGAATTTAAACAGTAGTGTATCTTCGGCAATAACAGCATCCATTCCTATATTTGGCTGGATCATTAATTGCCATGTTTGTCCGGGAAGTGAGATAGTCGATGTCGTTCGTGGGCGGGGAAATTTTTTCATATTGCCCCAAAAAGCTTGGCCATCTTTGATTCTTAAGGCAACCATGATTTTGTCGTTTTTGGCTGAAAACTCAGTTGATTTCAGTACTTGTCCCATATCAATGACCATGGACACCAAGCCCCAGAATTGGTCATTTTTAAAAATCGCTTGGGAAGCTATTAAACCTAACTCCCCTTGGCGCAAAGGATAAGGGCCGCTTAAAACCAGTTGACGGGTTTCAATGGCGCTCTTGATATCGGCACGCACGTTTGCACGTTTGTCATTGATTAGATTATGACCGATGACGGAGGCGTTACCGGTTTGAGGATATACCCAAGTTTGAATGCCATTTGGCGCAATGGTAAAATATTTAAAACCTGAAACATTATTAAATTGTGGTTCGACAAATGATTTGATTTGCTCTGTTGTGGGTTCTTTCAGCGGTATGTTGATATCAGTGATAATGATGTCAACATACTGTTTAAAGCCATTAAAAACGACGAGGCGCTTTTCAATATCCAATTGTAAAGCGATGGCTAATGCATTTGTATGGCGTTGCGCTTTATCTTGTAATAGGGACCGCGCCGATTGTTCATAATACTGTATCGCTATCAACCAGATGATGATGCAGATTACAGCGGCAATCGATGATACCACCGAAAGAATGTTTGTTTTTTGCAGGGTGGTCACTTTATGCGGAGTAGTCACAATGAAAAGCTTTCGTTGTATTTACACCTTTTTATAATAAAGAGCATGCCAATAAATTTGCGCCCTGTCAAAAAATTAAAGCAGTCATTCATGGTTTTTCCGGCAATTTGAAATGGAATATTGAACCTGCATTTTGTTTGCAGGTCACCCAAATACGCCCATTGTTACGGGCCAGCATGTCTTGGCATAATGCTAGGTCAGCCCGGCACCCACTTTGCCAGCAGTTCCGATGGTTGTTGTTTTCTGGCCCAGTTTGAATATGTTTTTGATTTGATCTGTGGTTATGCCATCATCGGTGCCGACGATAGAAAATTACATTTCATCATCGGCTTTTTCGATATCAAATATCAACGCTGCTGCTGGGGGTTGGTGAATTACAATGCATTTGATACTAAATTACGGATGGCAGTTTTCACCATATTGGGATCAGCAAAAGCTGTGGACGCACGTGGGTTTTTTTAAGACCTTTATATTAGAAATTATGTGTAACACGGCCTATAATATATTTAAATATTCATTTATTATTGGAAACTTATTTATGTTCAAAATGATCGAAACACCGCAACTGGTACTTGATAAAAACCGCCTTGAGAAAAATGTAAAACGGTTTATGGCATTGGCTGATGAACATGATGTTTTACTAAGACCGCATTTGAAAACATCAAAATCGGTCGATGTGGCCGATATTGCAACAGGGGGCCAGAAATCAAGCGTCACCGTTTCAACATTAAAAGAAGCCGACTATTTTGCCGCACATGGCTATGTTGACATTTTGGTGGCCGCCGGCATTACACCCAATAAATTTGATTATGCTCAATCAATCATTGATGAATACGATCCAGATTTGTGCTTGATCACTGATGATGTTTCCGTCGCTAAATCAGCCGTTGAATTTGCTGAGCAAAAAAATTGTACATTATCGTTTTTAATAGAATTGGATTGCGGTGAACATCGGGGCGGCGTGGTGTTAGAAGATGATGATTTAGTGACTATTGCCAAAATTTTTACGGACAGCAACAACATCAATTTCAAAGGCGTGATGACCCATGCCGGACATTCTTACGGAACTAATGACCGAACCGAAGTTGTAAAAATTGCTGCAATTGAAAACAAAGCGGTGGTCGATGCAGCAGCACTATTATCTGGTTATGGTATCGATTGTGACATCACCAGCGTTGGTTCAACACCGACATTTTTATTTGGTGAAAATTTTGATGGCGTTTCTGAAGTGCGCGCAGGCATTTATATGTTTTTTGATTTGTCGCAGTTTTCCAGAAATGTGTGCGCCTTAAACGAAATCGCCGTATCCGTATTGGCCACCGTCATCGGCCATAATAAATCAACGGGCACATTGGTTTTGGATGCAGGGATGTTAGCTTTGTCCAAAGACATCGGCGCGCACCGGTTTTTACCGGACGCAGGTTATGGTTATCTATGTGACGCTATGACCATGAAACGGTTGGGATCGCTTTGCGTTAACGGGGTGCACCAAGAACACGGTTCGGTTAATATTATTGATGATATGTGGTTTGATCAAATGCCAGTGGGATCACTAGTGCGCATTTTACCCAATCACGCGTGCCCGACGGCGGCGGCTTATGATCAGTATTTGGTTGTGGAAAATAATAAAATCAGCGGAACTTGGCCGCGTATTAATGGCTGGTAAGACGTATTGTTATTTGGCATCGTATGATTTTTACCTTGGCGAACATAGGTCGATCTCTTAAGGTGCAGAGCTGTTGATCCTCATAATCAACAGCAAATATCTTTGGGGGCGAGACGATGAGCGATGATGCCATAAACGCGATACAAAGCGTTGAGTTTTGGCCAGCATATCGCGTAGCGTACAACTCAGCAAAGGCTACCGCTGGAAAATACTTGGCCTGATACCAGCTGTGGTTTATCACGATGGACGTATTGCCAAAAAAAGCGTCAGCACTGATGATATCGCATCCGTGTTTGATTGATGATATTGAATGCATTTGGGCATTAATTTATAGGAACTGTTTGAATGGCTGCGATTACGATTTGCCCAACCTGTGACAAAGAAATATTTCAAGGCATTAAAAAATGTCTGCACTGTGGGCATTATTTCGAATCCGGGTCAGGTGATATTCCCATCCTTGAGCGGTCCATGCCGGATGCGCCGCCAAACACAGTGCCGGATACGCAACCTATAACAGATGACAGTGTTGCAAACCAAACAAAATTTCGCATCGGTGCCTGTGTCTGGCACAGTTTAAGTTTGTCCATCCGCAATATAGTGCCATTTTTTATGATCGCATTGGCCGTGAAAATCCCGATTGTGATTATTGTCATTGTTTTTGATTTATCAAAAGCTGCAGATATGGCTTTGAATACTGTTGGCAGTCTATTAGCTTACGTTGCTATTGCGGCGATTACCTATAGCACCATTTCTGAACTCAGAGGCCAGCCGATAGCGATCATCAACAGTTTTAAACACAGCTTTCAATTTGCATGGGCGGCTTTAATGGCTTCGATCATTTCGGTGTTGGCCATATTTTTAATCACGGCCTTTGGCAGTGGTATTTTAGGTGGGCTGGGCATGCTTGCTGGTTTGGAATTATTAAGCTTTGGTTTTGTTGTGTTGGTGATTATAGGCTCTATTCCGGGCATTTTATTGTATTGTATGTATTGGATTGTGGTGCCGGTGATCGTTGTTGAAAATACTGGTGTTTTCGCCAGTTTATCGCGTAGTGCGGCGTTAACAAAAAATAATCGCTGGAAAGTTTTTGCTGTGTTTATATCATCCCTGTTGCTGGCAATAATTCCCTTTATCGCGGTTTTTATGTTGCTTGGCGGTTTGACGTTGACCGATATAGACAATGGTGCACCGTTTTTTGTTATATTAATGTATCTGGCATCGACATTGGGTTTGATCTATTTGTCGGTGGTTCAAGCCGCCGTGTACCACGATTTACGCACCAATAAAGAAGGCATTGGATCAGATCAATTGGCGTCGGTGTTTAATTAAGTTTAGATTTTTTGTTTTTCGGTCCCGGCTTATCAAATTTATTTGCCCGGACTTCGCCAAATTGCATGCGGGTTTCCAGGTGGGCGCGCAGGGCGGCATAAAAATCTTTTAAAAATACGTGGTTGTTAACAACTGTTGTTGACGGCCAACCGATTTTGGTTCTTATTTTTTGGCTGACAGCTCCCATGGTTTGGATTTGTTCCAAACCTTTTTGCCTTAGCACCCGTTCCAATGTTTGTAGTTCAAAATTGCCATAGATTTCTAACTGTCCGCGGGTGAATTGATAAGTCGCGTTGGGTGCACCCGCGCTTGGATCGGGTTTAATATATTTGTTTTTGACAAAGGCTTTGGGTTTAACTGTCGTTGCCGATACATCGCCCAATAGTGTTGCTTTTGGATATTTAACAACCCATGTGCCGCCTAAAAAATCACCGACCCGCATAACATCTTTGTTGATAAATGGAACGGCGGCAAAAGCCGTCATCCAAGCCAGTGCCATTAAAACCTCGGGCGATTGAATGCTGCTATCGATGTCGCCTAAAAAAATCAAAGTTAACGGCAGAAACAACTCAATTTCGCGGACAATGTTGCGCACGAACACAGACCCCGGCCGCAGCGGTCCACCGGACCGATCAATTACACGTAGGCCAATTTTGCGTTTGCCGGGGGTTGAACCTTGTCCGCGTAATTCGAAATAAGAAAAATAAAAAATGCGGATTAAAAACCAACTCAGCAACATTAACGCATAGACCGTACCTGACCCGCGGTTGAATCCTAAAAGTCCAAAAACAAGTCCGCCACCGACAATAGCGACGGCAATTAGGAGTAAAACAATCATTAATACGTCAATGAATACAGCCGTTAACCGGTCCCCACGATCCGCCAAGATCACGGGCAAAATGACGCCTTCGGGAGTGGTGATTGTGCGTTTCAGTTTGGTGTTGCTGTGATCGTTTGCGGCCATCGGTTTAATGCAATCCAGACTTTATTGGAGGGCGGCTCATGAACGTGAAATACATCGCCCAAAATAGCAGCATGGTGCCGCCTATGATATAGCGGGCAATGGTATCGTTGATTAACTGCCTGCCAAATCCTTCTAAAAATGCAGCGACAAACATCATGAACACGGCACCCAAAACAACGCGTCCGGCCAACCGCCCTGCACGGGCTAAATTATCTATCCTGGAATATTGACCGGGAAACGCCACCGCCGCCCCCATCGATAAACCGGCCGCCGCACATAATAAAATGGCTAAAATTTCAGTGGTGCCGTGGATCGATAACCAGCCGCCAATTTCATACAACAATCCGTTGCTGCTGTATAATGCGATAAAAGATCCCATCATGGTGCCGTTGGAAAACAACAGGATGAACACTGGAAAACCCAAGGCAACGCCGACGGATGCAAATAAAATCACGATGCCCGCGTTGTTGCTAAATAGTTGTGATGCAAAAATTTGCAACATTTCACTGGCACTTCCGCCGCCATCAAACAAACCGTCGCGTAACGATTGCGTCGAACTGGACGGTGTTCGGTCAGCTGCCAATCCGCCGGACATAAATGTGTAATACCAATCCAAATTTTGCATGGTTAATATATAAGCCACCATGACGCTGCCCAATCCGACAGCAAAAGATATCAATAAATACCATTTGAGCTGACGCACGGCGGCTGGAAAACCGTGCATAAAAAATTGTACGATCAAGTCCAAAAAACTAACATGTTGGCTATAGACCGCAAAAAAAGCGCGCGATGCTAGACTTTCTAAATAATCTAGCAGGTTTTTATCAAGCGTGGTTGCGCGCGCCACCGACAACGATGATAAAGTCGCCCGATATAATGATGGCAAACGAAACCGTTGTTCGGCGCTTAACGCTTTCAGACCTTTTTTTTCTAGCCTGTTGATCAGCTGTTCGGTTTCTTGCCATAACGCCTGGCGTTCGTTGCGGAACCGGTAACTGTGTAACTGTTGTTCACTCATGACCCCATCCTAAATAAGTTCATGACGTTTGATTTCCATATATTTATTGATTAATCGGCCGTGCATTTCATTGCTCGGCACGTCCAAGCAATGAATACCCATGCGGCGTATTTTTTCCAAAACAATGCGCCGGTCTTTGATAAAATCCCCGGCCACCACAGAACGAATAACATCATTAGCATTGCCGGGCGTTTTGTTTCTTATGACTTTTAATTGTGGATCGTTTAAACAAACAAACACCACTAAATGTTTGGCGGCTAATCGTTTTAAATTGTTCAACATGAGTTCAGCCGCCACCGTGTCAATGAAATCAGTTTGTAAAATGATCAACGAGCGGCGGTTGAGGCGGCCCATTAAATCCATTAATCCTAATGTGAAATTGGTTTCTTGATAATGATAGTCCATGTCGGCCGTGTTTTGTTGCAGCCTTGATAATTGTCGGGGGCCGCTTAACGGTTTTGTATAGGTTTTAACGTCTTCTGCGAATGAGAAAAACCCAACCCGGTCGCCCATGCGTAATGCTTGATGAGCCAAAATTAATCCGCTGTGGATGGCGTGATCCAGTTTTGGCATGGCATCAATCGGGTCGGTCATTAAATGCCCACTGTCAAAAGCCAGTATGATTTGATGGCTGCGTTCGCTATGGAATTCTTTGCACATTAATTTCCTGTGACGGGCGGAATGTTTCCAATCAATTGAACGCGGATCTAGGCCCGATACGTACTCGCGCAAGGCTTCAAACTCACTGCCTTCGCCTTGTTGCCGTTGGGTTTTAGCACCGAATAAATTGCTGGATAAAGACAATTGCAATTGTTGAACTTTAACGGCTTCTAAATTTGGGATAATGGCGATATTTTTGTTCAGAATTTGAACTTGGCGCATTTCCACTAACCCCAAAGGCCCGGACCAACGTAGCCAGATTTTACCAATGTGCGCCATGCCGCGGCGTAATGCCGTAATCGGTTGCACGTCCGTTGCGGTTTCACCGGATTTTAAAACCATCTGACGGGGGCCTGATATCTGTAGATGATCGCTGGCTGAAAAAATGTAATGCATAACGGGCGCGCGCCGTCCGGCATCAACAACCACATGAATAGGGCAATCCGCATCGGTTCCAACATAAAATTGTGCCGGCAAATTGATGTTAATTTTTATCGCTCGTTTCGGTAATAAAAAAATCCCATCGATGCCTGTTAACAACACCGCCATTACTAAATAAACCAACCCCACGGTCCATAAATTATCGTTCAGCAAAGACCCGGTTAATGAAACCGGAATGCCAATAGAAAATAAAATGACGCTGCGGGGTGTGGGGTGCATTAACGCGGTGCTTCCACTGAATTGATGATTTGTGTGATCACTTGGTCGGGGTTTAAGCCTTCGATTTCGGCAGCAGCTGATAAAACAACGCGGTGACGCAAGGCGGGCAAAGCTAAAAATTTAACATCATCGGGGATGACAAAATCACGGTCATTTAATGCCGCCATGGTGCGTGCGGCTGATGCAATCATTGCAGCCGACCGAGGCGACGCACCAAATTCCAACGACGAATTTTCGCGTGTCGCACGGACGATGTTGACCACATAATCGATAATGTCATCGGATACACGGATGTTTTGAATAAAGTCGCGAATGGCCGTTAATTCATCAATTCCGGCAATGGCGGATAATTGTCCGTCATCTAGTCTGGGTGCGGACGAATGTTGACCGTGCTGTTTGACGATTAAACGTTCATCATCAATGGTAGGATAGGATAAAATATGTTTGAACAAAAACCGGTCCAGTTGGGCTTCGGGTAATGGGTATGTGCCTTGTTGCTCAATCGGGTTTTGTGTGGCAATGACCATGAACCCTGTTCCTAAATCATACGTTTCACCGTCGATGGTGACCGCGCGTTCTTGCATGGCTTGCAACAAGGCGGCCTGTGTTTTGGGCGGCGTGCGATTGATTTCATCAGCCAATAACAGTTCGGTAAAAATCGGTCCTTTGGTCAATTGAAAACTGTTGGTTTGGAAATTAAATAAATTGGTGCCCAATACATCGCCCGGCATTAAATCGGGGGTGAATTGAATGCGGCCAAATTTTAAGGACAATGTTTTAGCAAATGTTCTGGCAATCAATGTTTTACCAGTGCCGGGGACGCCTTCTAATAATATGTGACCACCGCTTAACAAACTGATGAAAAATAATTCCAACGTATCGTCTTGGCCGATGATAATTTTTCCAAGTTCTCTTTTTAAATTATCGGCGAATTCTTTAACGTCTTTTGGATCCATTTAAAATCTCCTGTTTCCATAGAATAATATCGCGGGTTAAACTCATGATTTTTTTTGCGTTGGTGGTTTTTTTGACGTGTTGCTGGGTGTGAATTTGGCTGGTTAATTCGGCTATTTTGATTGTTGTATTGTGGGTTTTTTCCAATTGTTCAATCCATTGCCGGTTGGCTGTCGGTGTCATAGCAGTGGGGGCGTTTAAATCTTGTTTGATATCACCTGTAACCAAATTGATATAGCGCAACATTAATGACGGCATAAAAGAACCAAAGCTTAATAGGTGCACCGTGGTTTCGATTAATCCGGTTTTGCCGGGCGCTAATGCGGGTTTGGGGGACCGAGCCGGACCAAATCGTCCGGAGGCTGCCCACAACAAGATTGCAATGGAAATGATGGCGGTGATGGTGGCGATTAAAAACGGAATTTGAAACATCGATCCCCAAAAATTAGGTAAGATTTCAAATCCATGGAGGATTTCATCAAAAATTACCGGGCCGTCACCTTGGCGGATTGTTTCTATAACCCTGGTTGCAAATACCGCATTGTCGCCTTGGCCCAGACCAAAATTTGTAAACACATCCGGGTCTGACGCCACCCACAACGTGCCGGATTTGGTTTTGTATTGGCCGACAAAAATGCCTTTATCGGATGATATTAACGGCGTTAATTGATCGCTTTTAATGAACTGCGCGTTGTTCACGGTGGGTTTGATGTTTTGCAAAGTGAGCCGCCACAACGGTTTTGATTGGGACCGTGTGATGCGTGATTTTTTAATAAATTTTTGGGAAATTTTTTGTACGGTTATTTTTTTTAAGAGCAACTGAAATGAAACCCAATTTGGGTTTTGTAAATCCGGATTGTCGTTGGCTTGATCGCCTTGGCGTTTAGGTAAAATCAACAACACATTGGGGGCGGCCATAATTTTTTTAACGGCGTTTGACGTTAACGCACGGTCGGGCGGTTCGGCAATGACCAATAAACTGGCGCTGCGGGTTTTATCCAATGTGGCGTAACGGCTGCTGCGGGTGGCGATGCCGATGGTATTTAACAATTGGATGAATGCCTGATGTCCTAATGCCGACGGCGAATAACTGTTGGCTTGATTATTTTCACCGGCCGACCGGTTGGATAACGCCACGGTAAAACTGCCTACAAATAACAAAACCCCTGAAATCACCATAATGATCATGGTGCGTTGCGAAAATAGGGAATTCGTATTTGTTGTTTTTGCCATTATATAACCACGCCCGATTTCATTAACCCGCTGTTGTCGCGGAAAATGATGAATTGATCGCGGCTGGATTGGTAATCATTTTGTGTGGCTTTGGTGTTACCAAAATGGCTTTGTTCTTCGCATTGGATTAAATGTTTTAACGCACCGGTTACGGTATTAGGTCGGGTAACGTGGCGTAAAATTTCTCGGTTGGTTAATGATGTGGATAGCACCTGCCTTGTGGTATTAGCCAATACGGACGCTAAACACGGCACCAATAATGCGCGCACGGCATCGTTATAGTGGCCATGGCGGGCTAGGTTATCTGCTTCGGCTAATAATACATCAATAGCGATGGGTTGGGCGGCTGTTTTTAGTTTTATATTTTTATCCGGTATAACGTCGTCTTTGCGCGAGCGTTTGATTATAAAAGGTGCTTCGCGAACGATGTAGACAATCACCAAAATAGCGGCGGCTGCGAAAATCACCCAAAATACTATTTTGATAATGTCGCCAATGTTGGATAGGTCTAAATTGAAATCAAATTTATTGTCGAATTCAACTTTATAGGATGGATCGTTTTGGTTGTCCGTATTGTCTTCGCCATCATCTGTGCGTGGTGTATAGGGCGTGGGTAACGTTGTTTGATAACGATCATCACTTAAAATTTGCTGAGCCGTTTGTTTAATCTGCCCCGCTGTGGCGGCCATCACGGAAGGCGCGGAAAAAGTGGGCGCCAACCATGCCCAAGTGAGCAGCAAGACGGAAACCCAGACTGATTTTCGGGCACATTTTGTGGCGGGTATCAATGACGGCACAGGCAGATGGTTCCAGCTGAATTCGGATCAAGTAAAACAGGAACGCCGATCATAAACATCACAATTCAAGATTGCAACGAATGTGATGCCCACGTTCGTCGTTATTAGTATGGACAAAGAAGTGAAAATGGAGCTTGATTGTCAGCTATGGTGAAATTTTTTATTAATCTTTATCGCGTGTTGGTTTTGCTGGATCCTGGTGGGCGGGATTTGGCGGCGGAAGGTTTATCAAATAAATGCCTAACAGCCATAGAAAGCCTAACGTGGCAAAGCCCGATGGTTCGCCGTGCCGCGGTTGAAGAGTTAACAATCGTGGCTGAATACCCGTCGGCAAAAGATGTGGCGGCGGCCATCGATGCGCTGAAAAACCATGTCATCAATCCGCCCTACGCAGGTCAACCTTTTGATGATGATCAAAGCCAAGACGTGTTGGATGCTTTCGAATTTTTGCACCGCTTTGCACAAACAGCCACACCAACTATTTCGCTTAAATTATTGTCATTTAAAAATGCTGACTGGCGTTTTTTGATGTACAGGACATGGATCTCAGCACCACAGATTTCACCGCCGCTCGCCTAGATCAAGCCAATTTAGACGGCGCAAACTTAGGTGGCATCAACCTTAGTCAAGCCTGTCTGGTAGGGGCAAATTTGAGCAGTTTAACCATGAACGACGGTGACCTGCGGGGGGCTGATTTATCGAACGCCAGCCTGTTGGATACGGATTTGATCAACTGTAATTTAACGGGTGCCCGGCTTAACAATGCTTTATTGGATGATGCCATTTGTGAGAATACGGATTTTTCCAAGGCTCAAATGCTATCGGCAAACCTGCATGTTGGGTTTTATAATTATTGTAATTTTACTGATGTTGATTTGACTCAAGCCAATTTGGGGCACAGCAATTTTATTGGATCAAATTTCACCAATGCCAACTTTACAGGTGCCGATTTATCCGGTGCCGATTTCACAAACGCCATTGGATTAACACAACAACAACTGGATAGCGCGCGTTCCGATGATGACGACTATATTTCAAAGAATCACAAACATGAATGAAGGATCTGCAAAAATGAACAAGCAAAATAACCATTTATCGGAACAGCTTCTCGTTTACCGGTTGCATAAAACCAACGGCGTCCTTTTCCGGATGATGGTGGTGTATGTGGGATTGGCTATTTTATCTGTTTTTTCTTTGTTTTCTCAGGACATCAATATCATTACTGATTTACCAAGCCTTGATGTGCCATTTGCAGGCCAGGTCTCGTTTATCGGTTTCATGATCACGGTGCCTGTTACGTTTATTGTCATGCGGATTATTCTCGGCGTTCATGTGGAAAAATTACAGCGCGATAAAGCGCGGTTGGTTTTAGCCGCAGATCATGAATGCATCAATTCATTGGCCAATAAAACAATGATTGTATTTATGTTGTTGGCCCTTGAAATTTTGTTCCCGGTTGTACTTTTGCTGTTGGCGTGGAAAGCGGCTGTTTTTCCAGCTCTCGGTACGGGGTTGATATTGGCGACATTCATGGGTGTGTCGTTTCAATTGTATAAAATATGTAAATGGTCGCCCCTCAAACACGGCGTTATAACGGCCATAGTTTTCAGTGTTTTGGGTGTCGCTTACGGGCAACAGAATTCGTTTAATTTAAAACGCGGCCTTGATTTGGATCGGCTGTATTTAGTCAATAAAATTCTCGATTATACCGATTTATCGCGAGCAACCATAAAAAGAGGTGGTATCGTAACCAGCAATTTAAAGTATGTCGATCTAAGCGCGGCAACCTTCATTGAAACGGTCATTGATTCATCGTCACTGTTTGAGGCGAAATTAATCGGCAGTACGATTGTTGACACAAAATTTGTTAAATCTAATCTGATCGGAATAGATTTCAGGGGCAGTGCGATTAAATCATCTGACTTCAGCAAATCGGATTTAACAAAAGTCAACCTGTCAGGATCGGATATCAGTGATACTAAATTCATTGGTGCGAAACTTGTCGAGGCAAATTTTAGGGGCAGTGTGATTGAATCTACTGATCTAAGTGAAACAAATTTAACCAAAGCCAGCCTGTCAGGATCAAATATCAGTGATACATTTTTCTTGGGCGCGAATTTAGAATATGTTGATTTTAGTGAGGCAAATTTTAAGGTGTGAATTTCGGGGGTGCCCGTTTTTTTGAGACTGATTTCAAATCAACTCGTTTTAAAGATTCAAAATGGTCAGGTGCCATCATTTCAGATACTGATCTGTCAAATGCTCATTTTGAAAATACTGATTTCAGTGGGGTGGAATTATCAAAAGTCGATCTGTCAGGTGCCCGATTGGTAAATGCTGATTTCAGTGGGGTGGAATTATGGAAGGTTGATTTTAAATCAACTTTTTTGAAAAATACAAATTTGTCGGGTGCCGATCTATCAAGGGCAAAAACTTGACACAACAACAGCTAGAAACGGCGTGTGTAAAAGATATTAATAATCGACCAGTAGTCCCCAAAGGTTTAAAGCCGCCGACACAACTATGCCCCAAACAATAAACCAGACAATAAACCAGACAATAAACTAGACAATAAAAGTGTTTGATCGTTATTGTTAGTTATATCGTCACGCAATCCGGGGTAATCGTTTGAATTGTCAAAAATGCGGAGCGGAAAACCCTGGTAATCACAAATTTTGCAGCGAATGCGGCAACGGGTTGTTGGTTAAAAAAACCGAAGCCGAACGTCGGTCTTTGACCGTGATGTTTTGTGATTTGTCGGGATCAACGGCCATGTCCGAACGCCTGGATCCCGAAGATTTGCAAAATCTGGTGAAAGCCTATCAACAGTGTTGCGGGCAAATTATTCAGCAATTTGGCGGCTATATCGCGCGTTATATGGGCGACGGGATTTTAGTGTATTTTGGTTATCCCAAAGCCCATGAAAATGATGCCAGCCGTGCCGTGCAAAGTGCCTTGGAAATTGCCAAAGCTGTTCCGAATATTAAAACCCCTAGGGTTGAAAATTTAGAAGTGCGCATCGGCATTGCTACGGGGGATGTTGTTGTTGGTGATATCATTGGAGAAGGTGCCGCCGAAGAAAGTGCAGTTTTAGGTTTGACGCCGAATTTAGCCGCCCGCCTGCAAGGGGCAGCGGAGGCCAATTCCGTGGTCGTCAGTGATGCTACTCATCGACGATTAGCAGGGCGATTTAAGGCTCAAGATTTGGGTGGATTACAGTTAAAAGGTATCCGTGAAAATACCCAAGCATGGCATGTTACCGGCATTATTGACAATATATCGTCGCCATTAACCGGGGCGGGGGCGGCAACCCCGTTTGTCGGGCGCAAAAACGTATTTCTGCGTTTGCAAACAGATTATAATCAGGCGGCCAAGGGGCGTTTCACCATCCATCATATCAGCGGCGGAGCGGGCATGGGAAAAACCCGGTTGACTGTGGAATTTGCCAACCAGCAAAAAAATACCAATTGCACAATGTGGCGGTGTTCAGCGTTTCACACCAACAGCCCGCTTTATCCGGTGCCTGATGATTTTATAGGCGAAAGTAATGGTCTGCAAAATACAGGTGAAAACCGACGCCAAGCCACTTTTGATAGCATTTCTAAAATGGTCCAGCATAAATGCAAAACCGCACCATTTATGTTAATCATCGATGATGGGCAATGGTTAGACCCGACAACTTTTGAGCTATTGTTGTTGATGCGGCAAAAATTAAAACAGTTGCCCGTCATGTTGATAATCGCCAGTCGCTTAGGCGACCGTGCCGATGAAATCGCCGATGTATTGGGCGGCTCACGGTCACAATTAACGGCTTTAAGCGATCTGGAAACGGAAAATTTAATTGATGCGTTGATCGGCGTTAAAGCGACCAAGGAGATCCGTAACCGAATTCTTAGCCGGGCCGGTGGTTTGCCGCTATTCGTCGAAGAATTATCGGTCAATGTTCAAGCCAAACGCCAACAGGAAATCCCAACATCTTTGCAAGAAACATTGCTGGCGAAACTCGACGGATTGGGGGATGAAAAACGTCTGGCGCAATTGGCGTCAGTCATTGGTTTGCATTTTACGGACCAAGATTTGCAACGCATTACTGAAACAGAGGCGATGCAAAGAGCGGTGCAATTGTCTGGGTTGTTGGACGCCGGATTTTTAGGTGTTCAAAACGGCGTTTATCATTTCCGCCACGCATTGATGCACGAAGTCGCCTACGGTACGCTGTTAAAAAGCACTCGTCGCCACGTTCATGGTGAATTGGCCGACAGTTTGATGGCGGATGATGATCCGACGGTGACGCAAGCCATTGCTCGGCATCTGAGCAAAGCCGAACGATTTAGTGATGCCCAGCCTTATTGGCTGAAAGCCGCACGCGATTTGGCTCGCATTTGGTCCCACGCCGAAGCTGCCGTTTGTTTTGATGCGGCGTTAGAACATTTGGATGCGGTCACAGATGATAAACAGGTGCTGACCGCTCGCCTTGATTTGGTGGAAAGCCTACGTATTCTGGAACGCCCTGAGCAAGCGCTTAATGAATTAAACCGTGCTGAGGCTTTGATTAAATCATCCGGCGATGACCACGATTGGTTACGGCTTTATGTGTTGCGCGGCAATATTTTATTTCCCATGGGCGATGTTGCAGGGTGTGAACAATCACAATTGGCCGCATCAAAAGTAGCGCGGCGTTTAAACGATCCCGCCGCCGAAGCCAAAGCGTTAAGCGGTTTGGCTGATGCGCATTTTGTTGCTGGTAAAATGAACATGGCGGAACATGCTTATGATCAGGCGGTCTGTTTGGCTGAACAAAATAATGTGCCGGGCATTGTTTTAGCTAATGTTTCTTTGCGCGGTCATATGCGGCTTTATCAATGTCAGATAAATGATGCTAAAACTGATTGTGAAAACGCCGTCCGGTGGGCGGTTGATGCGGGTAACAGGCGAGCTGAAATGACCGCACGTGGCAGCTGTTTGGGGAAGGTCTTATTGGATGCCGGATTGTTTTCCGCCGCCATCCGGGAATTTACATCGGCCCAAAAAATCGCCCATGATTTGGGGGCGCACCGTTACGAAGCGTTGAACATGCTTTTCCATGGCAAAGCTTTATTGGATACAGGCGCGCAATCAGAAGCCTATGGATTGGCGGAAACCGCTGTGTCTTTATCCAAAACAATAAGCGAAAAATTTTGTCTGCCGATGGCTTTGGGTGTCTTGGCGCGGGCGGAAATATCCGCTGACAAATGTGGTCAAATTCTGGAAAATGGTGAAAAATTAATTACAAACGGTGCCTTGGCGCATAATGCATTGTGGTTTTATAGGGATGCGGGGTTGGCGGCTATCCATCACGGTTGGCCGGATCGGGCGCGTTATTATAGTCAACAGTTACAAAACTATTTTTCCCATGACCCTTTGCCGTGGGTGGATTTAATCGCGGGCGGGATTGTTGCCTTGGCGGATAATCTTGAAACCGGTGACCGTACGCTTGTTGATAATGCTGTCACAAATGCCCAAAATTTAGATTTTCATGGTTGGGCTGCGGTATTGGAAAATAACATAGCTTGATGATGAGTTAATTCTTGTTTAGCCCCGTTAATATAGCGCTAAAGTTTTTATCAATTTATGGCAATCAACCGCAGGGATTAGGATTGGTGATTTGATAGAGTGGAATACAAGTAAACCATAATGATTCTATCTTGCAATTCGAACGGTTCCCTTTTATAGTGTGTGCTTAAATAAATTCATTCTTAGCTAGTTGTTTTATTGTGAGTAACTATGTGGTTATTTAAGCTAAGTAAGCTTAGATTTTAAAAAAATAAACGTACATTTTAAAAAACGATGAATGAAAGATAACGTGAACATCAAATCATAATTGATGGCGTTGGGATATTAATACGAGGGAGGTTCGCATGAAGTATTCATCTGCTTTGGTGGTGGTCATGGTTGTCGTACTTTCCGGGTGCAGTGGGTTAAAATTATTCAACGAAGGTCGTTTGAAAGTCGCCACGGAAACCAAAAAACAAGCGCAAGAACTCAGCGAAGTTACTGTGTTTGCACCTTTGGAAAAAAACCTAGACGCATTAACCGCACTTGAAAATGAAACACAAAAGTTACTGCTTGATGCAAAACAAGCGTCTTATATAAAAATTTTACCTCGTCGCACCGGGCCACAATTAGCCCGCGATTTATCTGGGGTCGTGGCCATTATGCAATCGAATATCGATGGCATGAATAGGGAAGTGAAAAATGCCATTAAAAATGTTAATGCCCAGCTTGATCGGCAAGCGTTAGTCACCGATATTTTGAAAGTTAAAAGCATTCCGGCGAACATTAAAAAATTACAAGCGGCATTAAAAACAGAAACAAATGAAAAAAAGAAAACCGCCCTAAAATACCGCATAACATTATTAACGAATTTTCAATCTAGCGAGAATCCAACCGTTAAAAAAACGCTTGATAACACACTGTTGCGCATTAAAAACACCCTAGAATGGGTCAACGGCAAAGCGGATAAAACCATTAAAGCCTTTGCAAAAATTGCTGATGCGGCAGATAAAACACCTAAACCAAAACCATTGTCTTTAATCAAAGATATGGCGAAAGACAGTGGTGATAAAGTTGATAAAGCCAAAACGTGGTTGGCGAAGTTTTCGAAACCATTGGATGAGGTTGGCAAAGACGAAAATGTCGTCGCTGCACAAAAATTATTTACCTTATTTATCAAAGAACAATTGGCCAGCGAGCAGCTCCGGCTGGAAGAATATCGTCGCTATTTAAAAGCAGTCAAACGCATTAGTGCTCAATTTTATTTACGGCAAAAGCTAACTATTTGCAAAGCATATTTGCCCGCTTTTTACAGGCTATATGCCGTTGCCAGTGATACGCCAAATTTTAAATCGCAGTATGATAAACTAAAAACCAAATACAATAATCCAAGTGAACGATGTTCATTCGCTTTGCCAAGCCCACAAACACAATTACACGATTTAGCCGATTGGGGGCAAGGAAAGAATACCTTGGCCGACTATTTGGTGGCCCATATAAAACGCCGGACAGCGGCCAAACAAAAAATATCAGGGCCAAAAATTATTGCTGGGGTAGGTGTTGTAGCCTACAAAGAAGGCCCGTATTCAGAAGCTTTATACGACCAAATTTTGATTGAAAAAAATCGCCATGCGATCCGGTTGTCCGCTATTAATTACACCCAACGCAGCGATTTGATTAAGGATTTAGCCGCCAGTTTGGAAATTTATGAACAAAGCGGTTTTAAACCCGAAGACATTGCAGAAATCATTTTATCGGCAACGCAAGTCGGCGCGTTAATTTTCATTGGCGCCAAACAATAGGAGGCCGGGCATATGTATGTATTGTGTAAAACGATAACGGTTGTTGTGCTGTTAAGTGCTTGTGCGATCACACCACCAGAAGTGCGCCAAGGGGCCGCAGAAGGGGCCGCCATGACATCAAACCTGCAAACGGAAATTCAAGGCGTTATTAAATCCAATCAAAATCTTTATGATGAGCGAATGGCGATCATAAATGATGGTTTGAAAAATCATTATATTAGCCAACAAGTGTTGTTGATGAACACATCCGCTGATGTTTTTGGAAAAGCCAATAAATCAGCAGACGCCGATGCAATGAAATCTAAAATCGGACCTTTTATGGACACGGTGATGCAGTCATGGTCAAACAATAATGAAACTTATGAAAGCCGCGTTGAAAGTGCCGCGAAACTGGTTCGTGAAAACCGAACTGAAATTGCCCTTGATCTTAAAAAAATTAAAAAACTAAGAGCGAATTTTTTAGCCCTTAGCACCAAAAAAACAGGGAAAGAAACGCTTAAATTTTTGATTAAATTTTCTAAGCAGGTAAAAGGCGAATACGACAGTCAAAAAGAAAAAGCGGCATCAACAGAATAATAGGGACTATTTGTTATGAGCAGGGAAAACGCAACAGACGGTTTAAATTCAGCCATTAAAGCGCTTCGCGAAGCACGGAAAAAATTAGAAATTATTATCGGCCAAAAAGAAGCTGATGATTTGGATTATGACGAAGAATTCTATGAGGTGAACAATATCAACTCGCGATTGATGACGTTGCGCCGACGTAAGGCATTATTGGATAACAGCAGCGACGGTGCCATTCTTGGCGCGCCCTCACCCGCTGATATCAAAAAAGTTAAAGATTTTATACAAATTATTCAGGATTTAACCTTGGCGGTTGCCATGACCCAGGCCGGATTGAAAATGATTATAGATTTAGCTCATCAAGGCATCGCCCTTGGCTCAGATGTGGAAATACAACAGACCTGATTGGTCGCCATCCCGCTAATGATAAAAAGGGAGACGTTGGTATGTCAGAAGCCGAACAAAAAATCGCAGCAGAGGCCGTTAAAAAAGCCGCCGATGATGCCGCAAAAACGGCCGCGTTATTTGTGGCCGCGGCGGTCAAAAAAGCCGCAGGAAAAACGGGCGCTGATAATTTGGCGGCGACTTTAATTCAAGCCGCCGATGATGCTGCGGCTGCATTGCCTGAACCCGAACCAACTGCCGCTATAAATACGACGGCAACGCCTCCTTTGCGGATTTTTGGCATTTATCCCTGGGTCGTATTTTTGGGTTTGTTTTTAGTTCTTGTTGTGCCGTCGAGTATTTTTATCTTTAATAGTTTTGGCAAACTGGATGAGATTTTATTATCCATTTCCAAGCCACCTGTATCGGAAACCGACAAGCTGTTTAATTTGCCCGTATCAGAAGACAAAATATTTTCTAGCCGGGCAATCGTTGCCTTGGAACGGGATGTGATCTACAATCGGTTGCATGTAACCAAAGCCGCCCTTGCAACGCGGACGTGGATGCGATTTATGAGCCTTGTTTTCGGCGCCATTTTGGTGGTCATCGGTGCGGCTTTTATTTTGGGTAAAATATCGACCAAAGATACTAATACGGGTGAGTTCAGTTTTGGTGATGTGAAAGGCTCGCTGGCGACGTCTTCGCCGGGTTTGATGTTGGTTTTTATGGGATCACTGTTAATTGCAGTGCCCAATTTTTCAACGCAATCGATTACCACAAACGACACCGGCAGTTTTATTGCCAAAGGGTTCGCAAGTGGAGCCGGCGGTCAACCGATTATTGCCAGTGAAACCCCGGCCGGTAAAAAAGACATCGCAAACATCATCATGCAGTTAAAAAAACAAGAAAAAGGAGCGGGTAATTGACACAAAATATTAAATTTAAAATATATGGCTTGTGGTTTGTTGGTGTGATTGCCGTGATGCCGCATGGTGCTCGTGCTGGTGTTATCGAAGACGCCGTGGCCAAAGGGTATGATGCGGGATTTGCAAAAGGATACCAGAAAGGATTTGTTGAAGGCCAGAAAACCGTGCCGGGCGGCGGCACACAAAATGATATTATCCTGTCAAAATCCAAAGACGGCGGGTTTGGCACGGGCGGTGTCACCACTTTTATGAAAAAACCAACTGTTGGATTTTTGTGGGATGGCAAAGCCAGCACATGGTCAGCCTATAAATTGGGCGGTGATGCATCGAATACCGTGACGCCGGGTGCTGGGCTTCCAATTGGCGATTGGAAATCAAAACCGGCATTACTGGAAAAATTTGGGCTTGATCCAAAAATATTGACACCACAGCTGAAAAACTTAAGTAAAGAATTTTCAGCCACCTACCCTAAAAGCAATATTTTTATTATGCCGGGGAAACTGGAAAAATAAATTAATGTGATCGTAATTAAAACGTTCCCGCCGGGTTATGCCTTGGCGGTTTTTTTTGACATTATTTTGACGTTTTTAGATGAAAAGGTGTAGCATAGTGTGTGAAATTAAAGGCGAAATAGATGATCATCAAAAACCAACAACGACACACATTTTTTAGAGGTAAGCCGTTAATTCTTAAAACCATCAATAAAAGCTCGGCATTGGCCGTGATTTATGCCTTGATGATGCCCGTTCCGGTTTGGGCGCAATCATCATCCAATACATCGATCACGGTTGATTGCACCGAAGTCACGGTGGATTATCAAAGCGACGAAAATTTAACCGTCGAAGAACAAATTCAGCGCATGGATGACGCTTTGGACCAATCACTTAGCCAGTATGATGGCTGTCAACAAGGCATGTCTGGTGGTGGTGGGGATGATGACGAAACCCTGCCGGGCGAAGGCGTTGAAGGCGAAGGCGTTGAGGGCGAGGGCGAGGGCGAGGGCGAGGAAAATGCCGACAATGAGGGCGAAGGCGACGGTCAAGATAAAACCGATAGCGCTACAGACGACCAAGGCAATGGAAAATCCGAAACCGAGAAAACCGAGAAAACCGCAAAAAACGGAAAATCAGAACCCAGCAATTCCATGTCGGGCGGGGCGGGGAAGTCGATAACGTCTAAACAAAAAAAAGCGAGGTTAGGCGCGTTTGATGCGTGGGTGAAAAAAAATTCACAATCATCTCGTTCGTCAGGTATACAAGGAACAGAACCGATTGATCCGTCGGTGTGGAAAAATGCTGAGAAAGATAATAACCCGACATCGGGTGGTTATGGTGCACCTCAAAATCGTGAAAAATCAGACGCCATGCCGGGGCAAATACAACCACCATTAAACGGCAAAGCGCCGCCGGATATTCCCGCCAGTGACAGTGACAGTGTATTAGAGCAACAAATCCGCAAAGCCGCAGAAAATGAACCGGATCCGGTGAAACGCCAACAGTTATGGAATGAATACCGCCGTTATAAAGGGCTTCCGCCGGTTAAAGTCGATTCTGGGACATAATGTCTATAGTTCGTGATAGAATATATAAAATTTGGTTGTATTTATGGCGTTAAAAAAACCATACTATGGTGATCAAAACCCAGCGTACGGCATATAAGGACAAGAGCATGAAATTGTTATTTAAAAAAATCGGTGTTTATGCGCTTTCTTTTGTCTTTATTTTATCGGGCTGTGTGACCAATGGCGGATCCGGAACGTCGTTTAGTGTCGGCCCCAAAGTCTCATCGTTTTTTAATCCAGGCCGGATTGCGGTGGTTGATGCCAACAAACCAAAACTTGATATCATTGTCCCCGTATTTGATCCGGGACTTTCCAAAGAAGCTGAAAATTATAAAGAAGAAGGCGTATGGCCGGAACTTCGCCGTGCCGAGGCAAACCGTTTTGCCTATAAAATGAAACGTGCATTGGAAAAAACCAAAGCTTTTGGTGCGGTTCGCGTGACCCCTGACACCACGGCCTCTGGTGATTTGTATGTGATTGGAAAAATTCTTGCCAGCACGGGAGAAGAAGTTGATATCGGTGTCAAAGTTGTTGATATTTCAGGCAACGTTTGGTTCGATAGTTCGTTTGATTTAACCATTGATCAAGGATTTGATAAAAATCAACGCAATAAAGGCAAAGATGCTTATGATCCAGTGTTCGAAGATGCGGCCAATTACATTGCTATTCAATTGGAAGACTTGGGCGAAAAACAAATAACCGACTTGCAAAAAGTCACCCAGTTACGGTTCGCGGCCAATTTAGCCGAAGACGCTTTTAAAGAAAATCTGAAAAAAGATGGCGAACTTTTCCAATTGGCCCGCTTCCCCAGTGATGGCGATCCGATGTTAAAACGTGTCCGTTCAATCCGCGTTCGTGATCAATTGTTTGTTGATGGCATGCAGGAACAATATCAAGTGTTCAGCGATTTAATGGACATCAGTTATTTGGCGTGGCAAGAACAAAGCCGCGAAGAATTAGCCGCCGCCAGCGAAGCCCGGAAAAAAGCCGCAGGCGAAGCCGCATTGGGTGTATTGGTTGTGGGACTAGCTATACTCGCCATTGCGGCCGGGGGAAGCTCTGATAACGCAAATGCACAAACCGCAGGGCTAGCGGCTGGGGTGTTGGGCGGTGCCGCCGGTGTGTCTTTATTACAAAAAAGCTTTCAAACCAGCGAAGAAACCGCCATTTTTAAAGACGCACTCGAAGAACTCGGCCAATCTATTGATATCGAATTATCACCCCGTGTCATGGCGTTTGAGCAACAAACGGTCGAATTAACCGGCACCGCTAAACAACAGTTTCAACAATGGCGTAGTTTTCTACAAAAAATCTATGAAAAAGAACGCACTCCGACTAAAAAACTGTAAACAGCGGTATGCTTAACGATCAACTTGAACAAGCCAGTTTACAAGCGGCACAAAATATCAAACGCATGATCATCATTGCGGTTGTTTTTGTGGTCTTTATCGTTGCGGTTTTTTTTGGTTTTTTAAAATTTGATAACGCACGTGATGATGTGTCGTCTGGATATGGGGACGGATCTGGAGGATATAATCCACAGGCCTCATCTAATCAAACGTCTCCCGATCAAATGTCGGCTAATCCGGTGGGCAATAATCCATCGCTGTCATCATCTTCGCCAACATTGAGCGACGTGCTCCCGCTCGGTGATAAAAAGCCAGTGGACGAAAAAAGCTTAAATCAGTTTAAAACCGATATAACGGCCTTCGATGAAAACGTCATCAGCCAAATTGAGGACGATGATTTTAAAAATTGGGACAACGCCACATATCAATCAGTCACCGCCCGCAAAGACAAAGCGTTGCAGTTGTTTAGCCGAGGCGAATACGCAAATGCATCGGATGTTTTGTCGGCGGCTACAGACGACGCCTTAGCCGCCTTGTCGGACATGGAAAATAGGTTTAATGATCAGCTGAATGCCGCGAATACGGCTTATGATAACGATGATGTTGAAACGGCTAAACTCGCGATTGATAAAGCCTTGGCCATTAAACCCAAAGACATCCCGGCAGGCATTTTAAAACGTCAAATCGACACATTGCCGGAAACATTAAAACTCATTGAAAATGCTGTTGTTGCCCGGGCTGAAAACAATTTGGCCAAAGAACGCGAGGCTTTGAAAAAAATCATAGAAAATGCGCCGCAACGCGAAAGTTACCAAACCCGATTGCGCACTGTTAATGCGGAAATTCTGGAAAATGATTATAGCCGCTATACGGATGCGGCATTTGCAGCGCTTGATCAGCGGCAATTAAAAACCGCTAATAAAAACTATAAAAAAGCCCGCAACATCTTTCAAAACCGCACGGAAATTTCTCTGCTTAAGCAAAAAATTAAAACATTAAAAAAAGAATTGGATGTGGAACAAAATATACGTGACGCTGAAAACGCCATTGATCAACAAAACTGGCAAGCAGCGGCTGGATATTTCAATAAAGCCAGCGCGATTTTTCCGCAAAATAAAACTATTGTTGATGGTTTATTATTAGCCAATAAAATCAATTCCATTAATGATCAATTGCAAAACATGTTGAATAATCCTGAACGTTTAACATCGAAATCCCTGCGTCGGGCGGCTAAAACGTTGTTGAAACAAAGCGATAGTGTTAGCCACTTAAGCAAAGCCATGATTTTACGTGGCGGTGATTTAACCCGTCTGGTCGAAGCCTATGCACAGGACATCGATATATTTGTTCAGTCCGACGGTTTAACATTTGTCAGCGTCCGTAGCGTCGGCCAAGTGGGGTTGACCAAAGGCCGCACTATTAAATTGAAACCCGGGCGTTATGCATTCGAAGGCAAGCGCGACGGCTACCAATCAAAACGGGTTAACGTCGATATTCCACCCGGATCAACACCCATAACAGTGACCGTAATTGCCGATGAACCCATATAACCAAGACATTGCTGCCGCCCAAACCCGGCAACGAAACCTATACATTGCTTTATTTTTTGGTGTGTTGTTTGCCAGCATCACCGCTTTTTTTGTATTGATTTTTACTAATGGAACGCCGCTGGTCGTCAACCCTGATGAAGCGACAAAAACGGCAAGGGTTAAAATATCCAAAGGTGTCGGTTTAATTTTTGATGACATAGTTTACAGTTTAATGACGCCGCCTGAAATCCGTGTAACGGCCTCGGGGTTTGCGGTCAACACCCATCAAATCACGTCTTTTGAACAAGGCAAAACTTTAATAATTCGCATGCGGGAATTACCCGGACGATTACAAATTTCGACCACGCCCGCATTGACTGAAACCATTTGGTCGATTAATGGCAAACGCGACTATGCGGGGCCTGAAATTGATAAAGAAATTAAATCTGGTGTTTATAAAGTCCGCATCAATCATCCTTACTTTGAAATTGTGGATGCACAGTTTTCCGTAAAACGCGGCGAAACGATTACAGAAAATGTCGCCTTGGCCCCTATTAAAGGTGAATTAAATTTGTCGTCCGTTCCACCTGGAGCGGCTGTTATGATAAATAATGTGCCGGCTGGTGTGACGCCGCTACAGGTTCCCTATGACGGTGGCCGTTATGATGTGCGCATCATCAAAAATGGCTATGCCGGAATTCGTGATAGCCTTGTCATTAATAATTCAAATACATCGGCCAAACGCAATTATTTTTTAAAACGTCCAACTGTGTCGTTGTCATTTGATGTCAGGCCCAAAGGTGGAAAATTGTTGCTTAATGGCCGCGTCGTTAAAACCAATGGCCGATACAAAGTGGCGGCTAATAAAGCCAACACAATAACGTATTTCATGACCGGGTTTATAGGCAAAACCACGACCGTGACTTTACAGCCGGGGCAAAGCAAACGACAAAAAATGTATCTGGTCAAAGAAACGGGCCAAGTTCAAATTATCAGCAAACCTAAAACCGATGTGTATATTTTTGGCAAAAAATCTGGCACCACACCGTTGACCATAACCTTGCCCGCATTACCGCAATCGATTGAATTACGGTCACCCGGTTTTGTTAATTTAAAAACGACCGTCACACCCACATCAAAACGCACGACGGTTATCCGCCGATCATTAACCAGTATTGCTCAATCTCGCAAAGATAATACACAAGCGGTTTATAAAAATTCCATTGGCATGAAGTTTAAAATGTTTAATCCAACGGCGTTTACCATGGGTGCACCACGCAGCCAGCCGGGGCAGCGGGCCAACGAATTTGTGAAATCGGTCACGCTAAAACGCCCGTTTTATGCCAGTTTATATGAAACCACGAATGAACAGTTTGCATTGTTTAGCGGGTCTGGCAGTGGTCCTGCGGTGGAACCGGTGACATCCATTTCATGGATACAAGCAGCTAAATTTTCCAATTGGTTATCGAAAAAAGAAAACCTGAAACCGTTTTATGTGATCAAAAAAAACAAACTTGTGAAATGGAACCCTAGTGCCGATGGATATCGCTTGTTAAGCGAAGCCGAATGGGAATGGTTGGCGCGCTCAGCTGGTAAAAAACGCCAAACCATTTTCACTTGGGGCGATAAAACGGTGGTTCCCAAAAACGTTGCCAACATTGCCGACGAAGCCGCCAATGGTATCACCAAATTTTATGTGCCGGGCTATACCGACGGGTTTGCCAAGCAAAGTCCGATCGGGCGTTTTGCCAAAGAACCATCGGGCTTGTATGATATGGCCGGAAACGTCAGCGAATGGGTTAATGATTTTTATCAATTAACCCCGCCGATTGCGGGTGAGGTGACAACCGACCCATTAGGTCCAAAATCTGGCTCTCGTCATGTGGTTAAAGGCGCTAATTGGCGATCAGGGACACGCACCTTATTACGCCCATCTTATCGGGACGGCTATAAAAATTTACGCCAAGACACAGGTTTCAGAATAGGGAGATACACATATGAAAAAGCCAAAGGCGAACAATAAACAGGCATTTAAAAAATGGCGGCGCGTTATCATTTGGGGGGTGATCATGACGGTCGGTATATTGTCCGTGGCCTACGCACAGTCGGCGCGTAATTCGGTCTATGATTTAAGCTCTCCTGTATCATTTCCGGTGGATATTTAATCATGTCATCAGCTATTAAAAGCGTCATCGTTTTAATGATATCGATTTTGGGAGTGCATTTGGTTTACCAAGGCTACATACGGCCCGAAGCCCAATCGGTAATGGACGCATCGCGTTTAGCCGGGCTTTCCGCACCTCGGGATATGGTCGTCATATTAAAAGACTATGAACAAGAACTGTCGATCATCCTGATGTTTTGGGGGATCTATTTAATTCTGATAAAATGTTTTGAAATATTGAAACATCGATTTGTTTTTCAAGTCGATTTATTGGATGGATCTGGTGAAGACAAAGAAGAACCGGAATTGGCATTGAAAGCATTACACCAATTGCCGGAAAATTTGAAAATAACGCCTTTGGTAAAAACATTAATGGCCAGCCTAAGGCGTTATTTAATCACCCGTGATGTGCAAAATACCTCGGATGCAATTTTATCCAGCATTGATGCACTCGCCATGAAACAAGAAGCCGAAAATTCCATGATTCGTTATTTAATATGGGCCATCCCATCCATTGGATTTATCGGCACCGTGCGCGGCATTGGCGAAGCGTTATCTTTGGCGGACCAAGCGTTGGCTGGCGACATCGCCGGTATGACCGATAGTTTGGGGGTGGCGTTTAATTCAACCTTGGTGGCTTTGCTCATCAGCATTGGTTTGATGTTTTTGCTGCATCAATTGCAACGCTTGCAAGACAGCGTTGTTGTCGATACCCAGGAATATTGTGAACGGTTTTTATTAACCCGGATCAGTTTGTCATGGCACCCACAAATGGAAGCCGACCATAAATAATGAAACGTAGACGGGCGACAGAAGGATTAAACCTCGCTTTTTTGGACATTATGTCCTGTGGGCTGGGTGCGATTATTTTGGTGTTCATGTTGGTCAAACGTAATGCGGAAACAGCGCCTGTCGAAACCACGTTGTTGGAAACGCAACTCAATGAATTACAACAAAAGCGCGCCAGTTTAACCGCACAATTGCAAAATCGGGTCCGTAGCAATTCAAAAACCATTACCGATATAGCCGAAACGGAAAAAAAACTTAAAAACCGTAAAGCTAATTTAAAAACAAAACAGGCCAAAACAAAATCACTAGAACAACAAAAACAGGCTTTGGAAAAAACTTTAAAAAATACAAAAATTCCAAAAAAACAAGACACGGTCGAAGTCAAAGGCACAGGCGAAGTTGATTATTTAATTGGCCTGAAAGTCGAAGGCCCACGCATTGCTATAGTGTTGGATGCCAGCGCATCGATGACAGATGATCGGGTGATCGATGTGATCTTACGTAAAAACTCTAACGCTAAAACCAAACAGAACGGGCCCAAATGGAAACGCAGCATCCGGGTTGTTAAATGGTTATTAGCGCGCTTGCCGGAAACGTCACAAGTGGCGGTCGTGGCCTATAACACCTCAGCGATCAAACTTGGGCCTGTCGGATGGGGGAATGCCGGCGATAAAAATGGATTAAAGTCTGTGGTCGATGATTTAGAAAAGCTTGTCCCCACAGGCCCTACCAATTTACAATCCGGGTTGAAAGCCATTCAAAAATTACGGCCTAGCAATGTGTATCTGATCACCGATGGATTGCCCACGGCTGGGGACGGCAGTTACAAAAGTTTAAATCCGTTTTCTGATTGTAGCGCTTTATGGTCTGGGTCTTCAAAAATTTCCGGCATCTGTCGGTTACGGTTATTTTTAAATACGGTCAATCAAGTGCCAATCAGTGGGGCCAAAAACAATGTCATTTTATTGCCGATTGATGGAGATCCCCGCGCTGCCGATGCCTATTGGCAATGGACGAACATGTCCGGAGGCATTGTCATTAGTCCGGATTTGAGCTGGCCATGAAACATCAACGCCGCAGTTTTGATATTTTCAACTTATCTTTTTTGGATATTATTTCCTGTGGATTTGGCGCTGTGGTTTTGTTGGTGTTGATATCGCGCACCACCGAAGCCCCGGTCATCGAAGTTGAAAACGAAGCCACATCCATGCTCAGCAGCGTGCTGGATGCCGAAGCGCAAATTCAATCATTAGAAAACAAATTGGTGGCCCAAGAAAAAACCAATGCCCAAGCCATAAAAAAATTAGGTCTATTAAAAAACCAAGCGTCCAGGCAATCAACGGCGTCCAATAATACGGATTTGCAAAATGTCGAATTGCAAAACCAATTGGACGGCTTGGCGTTAGCGCAATCATCCCTTGACCGATTAAAACAAGCCACCACAAACACACGCAAACCGTCATCGAAACGCGATATTGAGGTTGGTGGCATTCCTGTTGATAGCGATTATGTAGTGTTTATTGTCGATACGTCAGGCAGCATGCAAAGCATTTGGCCGCAAGTCACATCCGCCCTTGAAAACGTTATTAACATTCATCCCAAAGTGCGTGGTTTTCAAATTATGAATGATAACGGACAACTGTTGATGTCGGCCTATTCTAAAAGGTGGATACCCGATACACCCAGCCGCCGCCGCAGCGTGATTAAGTTGTTTAGTAACTGGAACAGCGCGTCTAACAGCAGCCCGGTCGAAGGTTTAGAAGTGGCTTTAAAACGCTACGCCAATCCAAACATCAAAGTCTCGATTTATATTTTTGGTGATGAATATAGCGGCTCGTCTTATGGTTCTGTCATTCGGTCTTTGCAAAAATTGAACAAAAACCGTGTCAACGGAAGCTTTTTGGCAAGGGTCCATGGCATTGGATTTATGTCGGTCTATTCAACGGGACGGTTTGGTATTTTAATGCGCGAAGTGGCACGCTTAAATGGCGGTACATTCATCGCCCTGCCCAACAAAAAAATAAAACGCAGTAAACTTGAATTCGGCCCAATCCCTGTCGATTGATTTTTTTTATTTTATATTGCGGGAATTGATCGCCTGATTCCATGTATAGGTTGACTTTATTTCCATCCTAGGATTGATTGGGATATGGGAAAAATTTCATTTTATTGTAAACGGTTTATCGAGGGTGCCGTGGGTGGCCTGCGTCGGAGTGTGGTTTCCAGAAATCAAGTCAGCACTGTAGAACAAGGTCTGATCGACCAGCGTTTTGCCAAAGCCGTTGAGCAATTGGGCAGTGACAATGTACCGCTGCGTATAATCGGATTGAATGCTTTAAAACGTATCGCTTTGCAAAGCCCTGAAACAGATCATGTCGTAGCTTGGCACGTGATTTCAAATTTCGTTTTGAATTCACCCTACGCTGAACAACAAAAACGTCTGCACATTCAACACAGCAAAGCTGAAATGGACACTCAATTAGTGTCTTCAACCCGCATCCATTGCCCGGATTTAATCTTTGCCATTAGCATTCTGCTAAACCCAACTGCCAAGCAACAACAGATCCAACATGATCAAAAATATCACTTTAATTTAGTCGCTGCTAATTTCTCTTATCTACAACTTGTCAACATCGATTTTTCCAATTTTGACCTAAGAAATTCAAATTTCATGCATTCAGATTTAAAAGATGCAAATTTTGCGTGTTCAGAATTGGCCGGGGCTCAATTTACCGGGGCGGATTTTAATAGAGCTTATTTGCATGATGTCGATTTGAGGGCCGCCGATCTAAGCGGTGCCGATTTTTCTTGCGCGGAAATGAGCGAGGTTAATTTATGTCATGCAAAATTAATCAATACGGATTTAAGAGATGCAAATTTGAGCGGCGCTCTTTTAGATCAAGCAGACCTTAGCGGGGCGAATTTAACAGAAGCCAATTTAAGTCATGCAGAAATGTATGCAGCTAATTTAAGTCATGCCAAACTCAATGAGGCTTTATTGTTTGATACAAAAATTGATGGCAGTGATGTATCAGGTGCTGATTTAAGCAGTACTATAAGCCTCACCGCCCAACAATTACAGAGCGCTTACATGGACCCTGATAACCCTCCTCAATTGCCAGATGAATTTAAAGATATGGATTTTGGTATTAAACAAGATCAAGATGATTAACCACCAACGGCACGTTCACCCGTCCCCGTTTTCATAGGACTCGATGTTATAATTTAAATCAGCTTCAACCTCGGCTGACATGTGAATGGCCGTTTCAATGGCATCAACGGCGTAATCCGACACCGTATAATCGATGTGGCGCATGATGTTTTCGGCGTGTTCAAGATGCCGCCTCGCTAGTTGAATTTCTTTGCATTCCAATAGCGCATTATCCACATCAAACGGGCAAGTGATTAAAGTCATGGTGTGTCCTGTTACCGTGATTAACTGTTGCATTGTATTTACGTTATTCGTAATTAACTGTCAACAAGATAATTACGATATTAGTTATTATATTGATGTGGAATGCCAATACTTTTTGCCAAGGTCAATTGAGGACAATGTAATTATGATTATAAAAGATGAAGGGATGATCGCTAATTAATAGATGAACTTAAAATTTGGATATGATGATTAGCTTAGCCGGTTGTCGATCTTGGCTTTGCCCCTTGGTGTTAACCATAGCTGTTCATTTTTGGGATTAGATATGTAATGCGGGCAGGGGTGGGGGAAAGTTTCATAGACGGCTAGCCATCCATAAAACGATGACACATACACCACCACGCCATTGTTTGATTTTGGCGTCTAATACCATGACACGGGTATTGTGTGTCTTTGGCCGTTGCCTTCGCTGGGTAAGTTTAGACTTCAATCGTTGCTGGTTTTTGTTATGCGCAAAATCAGGTCGGCAAATGATTTCTTTTAATTCTGAGGTGTATTTAATTTTGTCATTCATAGTGGCTCCAACCGATTGCAATCGAATACAACATTACCATGCTAATAATTGTATTATGCGGTTTATTTTGTCAATTTTAGGGCAATAAAATTTTAGTAATTTCGCTATTAAAGGGTTATGTTGTTGCGGTTGATAAAGTCATTTTGAATAGGGTCGCATAAGAAAAAATTTATTTATTTGGAGTGCAGATTTACAGCGGTATTTTGGATTTAAAGGGATTGTTTTTTGTACAGACATTAAAATGTGTTTGATTAAATTAATTGATGAATATGAAAAAAAATAATAACATGTGTGTAACACAAAAACATAATTTTAGTATAAAACACTAAAATTTATGGCATTTTTACAAATTTTTTTTACAAACAGCGCCATTGTTTTACATTCGCAGCTAATTTTAGAACACGATTTTGATGTTGATTATCCCTGTTTACAATTGATTTAATAGAATAATTTTCATTGTTTTTGTTTTGCTTGTTGCCAAAGTTTGGACGATAAACATTATCAGCCATTTTTGGCCGTTTGTTATTGATCTTCGCTATCATTTTCCCTCCGAATGGTTTACATGCATAGACATGCTGTACCGGTTAGTACAGGCGGTTGTTCCGGTGTTCTAGAAACCGGTCATGCGGAGGTCTTTCCGTCCCAATGCCAGGCGTGGTTTCGACAACACGCGTCTGGCTGGGTCGCTGTTAATTGTTTAGTGACGAGCAAGATAAACTCAGAATTGCATTGTTGCAAGACAAAAAAATATTTTTATGCACCATTAAGGTTGCGTGTAAAATCAACAGTTTTTCCGCCAATTTTCAGAGTTGTTTTGCGTTCATTACGAATAAGGTCTTCAACCGATTCGTCATATAAATGTATGATCGCGTCACAGGCTTCTTTGGAGTTCACCACATCCCCCGTGGCTTCGATGTATCCAAGCACATCAGCAATAGTGCGTATGATTAAATCACGATCAATGGTGGGGTTAATTAAATGGCTGTGATCTGTTGGTTCGTTGTATACGTGTTGTTCCGGTAGCGCTCCCAACGTATCATCTATGACTGTGGGGTGTGTTTCCAACTGTATCCGGCGTTTGGGAAAAATACATAACATTACCTCCGATACGCTGAGTTCTAAAAAATCAGCCAACAACGGAATTTCCGTGACTTTAATTTCCCGTTTGGAATTAAGTATTTCGGTAATGCGTGACGGTGCCAAACCCAATGCACTTGCAAGTTGGGCTTTGCTTTTACCGACTTCTATGAGCCGATGATTGATCCATTGTCTTTCCATGGCAACATTATAATCGTAATTTACTACAAATGCACTTACGATTTTTGTAAATAAACATTGACTTATAATTACGATTAACGTTATTAATTGTGTTCTTATTGATAATTGGAGCACAATTTATGAAAAAAAATAACTATCTATCCGCCTCCAGTAATGATGAACAGCCGAACGTACGCCACGTTGCCAAACAGCGCCGGTGTCTGATGTGTCTTAATACATTCCGGTCCATATCCAATGGGCGCCGGATTTGCAGGGTATGTAAAAGAAAAGGCGTTTGGCATTCTGGCGGTAATGATTTTTCAATTAATTACGATGTGCAGAATTGATGTGTTCACTATGTGCGGGCCAAGGTTTCATCGTACGCAAAAAAGAAACCATTCACTCAACCATTCAACGCCTCGCCTATGAAGGAGGGCGGCTGTCATCTTATACAGAAAATGTGCGCCACGTATTGGGTGGTGTTGATGCTTGTCCCGAATGCCAAGCCCGATCCGAAATAAATATAATAGAAAACAGAAAGGAATAATTCAATGAGCAAAGCACCATCCATGCCATTTTTTGTTGATGCTTATATGGCCGACACCATGCATTTATCCGAATGCGAAGACGGTATTTATATGCGGTTGTTAATGTGTATGTGGCGTATGGAAGGCCGCTTGCCCGATGACGATGTGCGTTTGGCCCGTTTTGTTCGCATACCCAAACTTAAATGGTGTAAAAAATACAGACCAGTTTTAAGTGAATTTTTTGATATTGAAAGCGGATATTGGACTCAAAAAAGGTTAGCAAAAGAGTGGCAATATGTGGCTGAAAAAATAAATAAAAACCGCATCAATGGCCGTAAAGGCGGGCGTCCTAAATCAACGTTAGGGTCGATAATTGATATTCCTGTTAAACCCAGCGGTTATTCAAAACCCACCCCAGCATTGTTACCAGAAGAAAGCTCAAGCCAAACTACCCAGCCCCAATCCCATACCCAGCCCCATAAGAATATTCCTATTCAATCATCCGTTACAGATGATGATCGACAACAGATTTCAAATTGGATTTGGGGTCAAGGTTTAGATTTTTTACAATCATCCGGATTAAACCAAGACGATGCCCGCCGCAGCATCACCGTATGGTTAAACAATCATGATGGTCAGGCCATTAAAAATGCAATTTTACGAGCCCAAGTCACGGCCAAAAATAATCCTCAAGCTTATATCAGTAAAATTCTAATCAACGGTCAATACGATATGCCGGCGTCATTATGGTCATCAAGTTGCGAAACGGAAAAAGCCGCAATCACGGCGGCCATCGACCGTGTTTTTGGTATTCAAGCTGTACCCGATAAAGGGCCATTGTCATGACCGACATGTACGCCCGCGACCGAGTACGTCGGTTGATCATTGACCCGATGCTACATCGTTGGTCGAAACCGCGCCACGTCACATCGATTGATGCGGTGATCGGTGATTACATTGATGATTTATCAAATTTTGACGAACCCACATTGCACCATGCATTTACCGATGTTCGGCGCGCCCATCAATACGCCGGTTGGCCGCCATCTTCATCGTTTTACCAAGCGGCCAAAAATATGTCCATTGCCCACAAATCACAATCCGGGCCAGAGGCTGCGTTAAACAACACCATTTTATCCCGTGACAGAACCATGAAAGCCCATGAATTTGCGGCAAAGTATATGACGGAAACCGATATTGGAAAACAGTCATTGATCGAAGGCTGGTTTGTATCTTTGCGTAGATATTTGATTGCCGAAGCCGCGCGGCAATTGGCAACCGGCATTAAAAAGCCATCAATTAGCATCAGCACTGAACAGGTTGAAAATTGGCAACGCCCTTGGTTGGATGCCCATGGGCGGAAGGCCGTACCATGACCCCCAAACAAGAAAAATTTTGCCAAACTTATATCGAATGCGGCAATGCATCCAAAGCCTACCGCCAATCTTATGACGCGGAGAAAATGAATGCCAACTCCATTCATAAAGCAGCATACAAATTATTACATCATGAAAAAGTAAACGCGCGGATCGCCCAATTACGAAACGAAAATTTAAAACGTCATCATATCACAGTCGATAGTTTGACGGCTGAATTGGATGAAACACGCAAACTAGCCATCGACAAAGGACAATCGAGCGCCGCCGTTTCAGCCATCATGGGCAAAGCTAAACTGCATGGATTGTTATCCGACAAATTGCAACAATTAACCTTTGATGACAACGATAGCAACACCCCCCCAAACAACGAGGTAGACAATGTCGAACTTAAAAACAGATGTATCTGGTACTTGGCCGAAGACGACGCAGGCCGCGCTAAAAAAATCGCTGGGTTCGTCAAAACCTTGGTTACCTGAACCGTCTGGACCGCAATTGGATGCGTTTGTATCCACGGCTGATGAACTGTTTTATGGCGGATCAGCCGGCGGCGGCAAAACCGATTTGGTGTGTGGTTTGGCATTAACCGCGCATCATCGATCGGTCATTTTCCGGCGCGAAGGCAAACAAACCGGCGCCATTGTTGACCGTATGTCCAGTATTTTAGGCACGCGCACAGGGTATAATGGCCAAGACCGGGTTTGGCGGCTGGACGGCGGACGGCGTATTGAATTCGGTGGTTGTCAACATATCGGCGACGAAGAAACATGGCAAGGCCGCGCCCATGACTTAAAAGCGTTTGACGAAATCACACAGTTTTTAGAATATCAATACCGCTATTTGATCACATGGAACCGGTCCACCAATCCTGATCAACGGTGCCGGGTGGTCAGTACCGGCAATCCACCGACCACACCCGAAGGCGAATGGGTAGTTAAATACTGGGCACCATGGTTGGACCCCAGTCATGAAAATCCGGCTGCACCCGGTGAATTACGGTGGTATTTAGTCATTGATGGTGACGACGTAGGCGTTGACGGGCCCAAACCAATTTACCACAACGGCGAATTGTTGATCCCTCGGTCGCGCACGTTTATTCCGTCCAGCGTCGATGATAATCCCTATTTATCACGCACTGGGTACAAAGCCACGTTACAAGGTTTGCCGGAACCGTTGCGATCCAAAATGCTGCACGGTGATTTTCAAGCAGGCATCCAGGACGATGACATGCAGGTCATTCCAACGGCGTGGATTGATACGGCACAAGACCGGTGGACGGAAAGTGGCGGCCTGAAAAATCCCATGTCGGCGGTGGGGGCGGATATCGCACGCGGCGGCAAAGACGCAACCGTTATTTCAACTCGTCATGACAATTGGTTTGCCGAATTAATCGTTTGTCCGGGGGCGGAAACACCCGATGGGGATGCTGCGGTTTCACAAATTATCAAAGCCCGCCGACATTTTGCGCCCATCCATATCGATTTAACCGGTGTCGGCACCAGCCCTTTTGATACGTTAAAAACTCGAAAAATTCAGGCCATTCCTTTTATCGCCGCGGCAAAATCTTTGGCCCGCGATCAATCGAAACAATTAGGGTTTGCGAATAAACGGGCTGAAAGCTGGTGGTTAATGCGGGAATGTCTGGATCCGGAAAGCGGACAGAATATTAAGTTGCCCAAAGACCGTCAGTTGCGGGCTGACTTGGCATCCGCTCGGTATTCATTAACCACGAACGGTATTCAGATTGAAAAAAAAGACGACATCAAAAAACGATTAGGCCGCAGCCCCGATAAGGGCGAAGCCGTGATTTTAGCGCGCTATACGTTCCGCAAAACCGACGGCCAAAACGCTGGGCAAAATTTTACCGCCGATACTGATTTCGAGGTGCTGTGATGACAGACAAATGGCTTGTTATTTTTTGTGACCCGGACCCGTTAACGGGCGTGGCCACGCGCATGGATCGAATTATTTATTGGTTTTTAACGGCGTTCTTGAAACCCGGATTCCGCCATTGTTACGTCATGCGCCGGGCGCACCATTTCAGCGGCTGGATGGTATTTAACACCGGTAGCAATCGCACGGATGTATTAGAAGTCACGGATAATCAACCAATTGATGTGGGCGGGGTGAGTTTCGGTAGTTACACAGATTACGTGGACGCGGCGGAATTGGCGGGCCTTGCCACTATTTTAACCTTTGCCGAACAACCCCGCAACCATTGCACTATTCGTTCGCATTTCAATTGTGTGACGTCGGTTAAACATGTGCTGGGGATTACCACATCCCGCGTTATCACGCCGTGGGCTTTGTATAAATTAATTAAAAACTGGAACCAAGGAGGCGATCAATGAGTTCAGCCATCAGGCAAAAACGCTGGCGTGTTCGCCAAGCTTTGGGCGTGCAATTGGTCAACATTGAAATTGATCAAGAAACGATTGAGATTTTAATAAGCAAACATTTGATGAAAAAAACAGACATGTATAACCACAAACGCATAGCCCGAGCGATGATTTTATTAACCAAACAACAAGCGTAATTTTTTTATCACAAATTTTAAAGGAGCAGCAATATGGGTGGACAAACAAATATATCAAAATCAGGAAAACCGTTAACGCGGGCACAAAAAATCGTCCTCGATAAACGCGCCGCCAAACGCAAAAGAATACAATCTGTATTAGATAAGCTTAACAATAAAACCGCACATAAAAACACACCTAAAAAAACAACGACAAATCCAAATAAAAAAACTAAAAAACCTGAATTTACACCAATCCCAACACAACAAGTCGGGCCCGGATATGGTGGTCAAAGATGGCTTTCCGAAAGCATCAATTTAATCAATCAAATCAACCCCAGTAGGGTGGATAATGAAATCGATCCCTTGGTCGGTAAAACCAGTAAACGTAACCGCAAGTCATAAAGGAGCACTATTATGGGTGGACAAATAAATATATCAAAATCAGGGAAACAGTTAAGTCCGAAACAACAATATATTGCCAATAAACGGTTAAATGTGCGTATGAATAGAGCAGGAAAATCACCGATAGTTGCCGTTGAAAAAGCGAAAGATAATCCAGAACAACAAAAGATACCTAAATTTACTGAAATCCCGACGTCAGATTTACGGCCCGGATTTGAAGGCCAAGCATGGCTTAACCAAAACATTGATTTGATGGATAAAATAAATGGAGCAGGGGCCAATAATCAAGATAATCAGGCGATCATTCCGTCTTTGAATAGCACAAAACTAAATACAAAAAATCGCGGTGCTGGGCTATCAGCATACGTCAGGGAAAATTTATTGCAAAACAACCGCGGAGCCCAGCAAAGCGCGCAAACCCAAAAAAATAGACTGCGCAACACCCGTGGTGGTCAGCAAAGCGCACAAACCAATAACAAGACACAACAAAATTACCCCGGCGCGTTGCCACCACAGCGTTCGACCAATCTATACAATAATATACCGGCTAGCGCACGTGGTGGTGATAAGCTGCCAGAATTTGAAAGATATTCTAAACAACCTGTTGGTTCTGGTAAAGGCACGGTACCCAAAACCAAGCCTTTATATAAAAATGAATTAATGACGGCACTGCTAAAAATTGGCCTGCGTAAAACAGATGAGAATTTTACCGAAGCCGACAAACGCCAAGTCATGATCGATATTCTTACCAAACAGGCCATGGTGAAATTTATCGGTACCAATGCCAATGACGCCAAATGATATGCTGAGCAACAATACAAAAAATTCAAACGTCAAGAACAAGCCCTAGGGGATCAACTAAATAATCCTACAGATCCCTTTTTAGTTCAGCTTTTAAAGGGGCTATCGGATGAAGAACAGCTGGCATTTGGTGCAGAATTGCCTTGGGCGTTGGTGCTGCTGATAGAATTATCGCCAGCAGGACCGTTCCTCGATGTGATGCGATCATTGGAAAATGCTTATAATGCTTTTGTTGCAGGAGACATGGAAGGTATGCCCTTGGCATTAGGGGCAACGGCATTTGCAGCATTGCAATTTGTGCCTATTTTTCGTCTGCTGGTCAAAGCGGGAAAATTAGTTTTTCCCGCAGCCAAGGGAATGATCAAGAAACTTAATATTTCAAAATTTACTGCTTCAAAGCCACGTCAAAGAAAACGTAGACGTAATAACTCGTCATCCAGCCGGTCTGGTCAAAACGGAACACAGTCGCAATTAACCAGAAATACAGAAGTGCCGATATCAAGTATCAAACAATTTACATTCACTGGCACAGAAATCGCTATTCGGTTTGCCAATCACTATGGTAATATTCTCGGTCGCACGTTGAAACGAATGGATTTAAATGATTTGAATGTCGCAGAAGCCATTGTTACATCGTACATTAGTCAGTTTGTTTTCACTTTTGCAAAGTTTGCAGTCAAAAAGGGAAACAGCAAAAACTTAACAAACGCAGAACTTTTAAAGCAGGTCACCGGGGCAAAATTGTTTTTCATGAAAGAAATCGCACCGCAATTAATGGAAACTCTTCCTGGGTTTGGCGAAGACGTCATCCGAAGATTATTCGACAAAGGCGCAAATCGTTTTGTTAATAGTTTGAGTGGGGAAAAAAAGCGGGGGGAGGTGCCGTTAAATTAATGTATTACGGAAAACATTTTTTGAAGTTATAGGGTGGCAAATCGGTGGGGGGGATTTCCTTCACCGGTTTCCACTTGTCAGCCAATTGTTTAGCTTTTTCCAATTGTTTGATGCGGGTACGGTTGGTTCCAACTTTTTTGTTGATGTATGCGAGCACATCCGGGTCATTACCATTGATGTGGGACAGCCATAAATACATCAACCCATCGGTTTTTTCACGAATTGGATTTTCATATAATGCGGCGCCGTAACGCGCCATAGCCGCTGGCTGGCCTTGTTTAACAGCACGTTCTAACCATTCCCACGCTTCGTTAGCGCTAAAAATACTTCTATCTAAGCTTAGGAATAAATTCCATTGAGCCGTTGGGTAACCGCGTATAGAAGCGATCCTGTTGAAACAATTTTCACTTTTTTTAGATAATTTCATCCCTTGGCCCTTGCCCGCCATGAAACCTAATGAAATTAGAACAGAGGCATTGCCATTGTTTGCTACTTTTGAGAACCAATAAATTGCTTTTATGTAATCTACCTTTCTGCCTAAACCATACCTGTACATCAGTCCAATTTTATTTTGCGCTTTGGCATTCCCGGCTTCGGCCAATGGCAAATATTCTTTGAACGCAGTTTCGTAATCCTTAGCGTCATAGGCGGCTTTGGCCTCTGCGATTCCGGCAAATGCCGGGGCGGGCGACAGGGTCAAAGCAAGCAAGGCCACCATCACAAAGAATAGCGGGGACACCGACATTTTCGCACCAAGTATACGTTTAGGCTGTATCCGTGAAATCTGTTTCATGGGTTTAGATTATAGCCATGTATTTGCGATTTACAACCGTAAGCTTTCACGGTTAACCTAATTCAGAGGACATGTAACAAGCCCATGTCCCATAAAATACACAGAATAAATAACCACATCTTGATGTATTGAATAAGGACGCCCGCCCTTGTCGCTATGGTCGTAATAGTGTTACATTTGATTGTCTATGGCTGAACATTGGATCATTGCGTTGCGGGTATTTTTTAAACACCTTTCGAATATCATCATCATCAGTATCCTTAGCATATTTGTCCTTTGGTATTACTTTGGGCGAATGAGTGTTGAATCTGGTATTGATGCTTATAAACGTGGTGATTACCAAGATGCTTTTAAACAATTTAAGTACACCGCTGAAAAAGGCGATTTGATTGCCCAAGTTAACTTAGCAATGATGTATAATAAAGGGCAAGGCGTTCCCGAAAATGCTAAAGAAGCGGTAAAATGGTATTTTGTTGCTGCCAATAAGGGGGATGCAGTTTCGCAGTATAATCTTGCTCAAAAATATTATGTTGGGCGTGGTGTTGTCAAAGATTATGAAAAAGCGTTTAAATGGTATAAAAAAGCCGCTGATCAAGAGGATCCTAATGCGCAAAATAGTATTGGGCAAATGTATCACGTTGGGAACGGTGTCCCACAAGATGAAACCGAAGCATATAAATGGTATAAACTTGCCGTTGATCAGGGCAATGCATCGGCTTTTTTTAATTTAGGTTTGTTACATGCAAGCGGGCGGGGCGTAAAAAAAGATGCCAGTGAAGCTGTGAAACTATTTCTAAAATCGGCCATTCAAGGTATAGCGGAAGCACAATACAATCTTGGCGCGATGTATGCTAAAGGTGAAGGTGTGAAAAAAGACGTGGCAGAAGCGTTTAAATGGTACCTAAAAGCGGCTGATCAAGGGAATTCTGCTGCGAAACATAATCTTGGCGTTATGTATTCTGATGGTAATGGCGTTAAGAAAGATCTAGTTAAAGCCTATGTATTGATGAATCCCGCAGCGCAAGAAGCAGATGAAAGCGCAAAAAAAAACCAAATAGAAGTGATGATTGATATGACTTCTGATCAATATAAAGCCGCCATGAAAATCATTACATCAAATACCAACTCTCAAAAAAAATAATTTATTTCATCTGTAAAACCAGGTGTCGGTATTTAAACCCGTTATGGATTGATTTGTTTTAAAATAGATTTGGCTTTGGCATTACCCAATTGCGCTGATTTTTTAAACAGGTTGATGGAGCGGCTGATGTTTTTTTCAACGCCTTGACCACGACCATACATTAATCCCAATTGCAATGCAGCGGCGGCGAAATTTTGATTTAACGCCCGACGATACCAGTTGGCAGCTGTTCTATAATCCCGCGCCACGCCCCAACCGTTAGCGTATATTATACCTATACTATATTGTGTTTTGGCCGCCCCGGTCAGTGCCGATTTTTGAAACTGCTGGAAATTTGTTGGCCTGCCCGCATTTGATTTATTAGCCGTTTGATAGATCAGTAATTTTTGGATCATTTGACCCGCTTCGGTAAAGCCTTGATCGGCCGATGCCCGTAAATTTAAAAAGGCTTTGCTTTGGTCACGCGCAACCCCGCGGCCTTGCATATATAGGGTGCCCAAAATAAATTGGGCGGCTGGTAATTTTTGCAATGCAGCTTTTTCTGTCCATTCAAATGACAAAACATCGTTTTGTGGAACGCCGCCACCGATGCGGTATTTAAATGCTAATTCTAATTGCGCTTCCGCATCACCGGAAAGTGCGGCCTGTTTTATTTGTTCTATATTTAATGTGTTTTTATTGTTTTGAACCGGGGCTTGATTGTCATTAGCCGCAACGCCGATTTGGTTCAGCATCACTTGGGCGTTGGTGTTGCCTTGGTTGGCTGATTTTTTAAAATACTGAATGGCTAAATCCTGATCACGTGTAACGCCAAGACCGTTATAATAGGATAATCCCAATCGGTATTGAGCAATGGCTAACCCTTGGTCGCTTGATTTTTGAAACCACGTTTTGGCGGCTTTTAAATTTTTTTCAACGCCGTGGCCTTTGCTATAAAGCACACCCATAAAAAATTGCCCTCCCGCATCGTTTTTATCGGCGGCCATTTGAAACCATTTTTTTGCTTCGGTATTATCCCGCGGCATCAGTTGATTGTTGTAAAACAGGCCGCCCAATAAAAAGGCTGATTTTACGTCGCCAGCCATCGCTTTTTTGCGTAATTTTTCTAATTCTGTTGTTAATGAAAATGGTGCTGGAGCGTGTTCACCGTTTTCAATGGCATTTTTGGGTAATTTGAAATCAGGATTTTTTAAAATTTGTTTTAATGTTTTGCGGGCTTTGGGAAAGCCTTTATCCGCTGCGGTTTTTAACCAACGGATGGCTAAGTCACGGTTTTGGTTGACGCCAAGGCCGGCATAATACATTTGCCCGATTATAAATTGCGCGATGGTCATGCCTTGATCAGCGGCTTTTTTGGCCCAGTAAAAAGCTTTGTCATCGTTTTTGGCAACGCCTTGGCCTTTGAAATACAATTGCGATAAATGCACTTGAGATTTGACGTCGCCTTGTTTGGCCAATGGTTTTAAAACCTCGAAAGCGGTTTTATAATCACCACGACCAAACGCATCTTGGGCCGCACCGATATCGGCACGCAAAGGAGCTGAATATATTAACAGTATACTTATAAGTGCTAAAACAAATGAACGATGGAGCCTAAAATACATATACATTTCCTCAGTTTATGAAATGACACTGAGTATCGCAACAAAACTTCCTGTGATCAGTAAACGCATGTAATACTGGTTAGCGTAAAAGTCTAAGCAAAGCTATATACAGCTCTAGGCGGGATTTGGCATCGTCATCAGATAAAAATCGACCGTTGTCTGTGATGTATTCTTGGGCTAAATAAGAACCAGCTTTTGCAGATTTTCGTAACCAGATAATGGCCAGAGCCATATTTTTTTCAGTGTCTTCACCCATTGCGTAAATTATACCAAGGCTGAACATGGCATCAGCATTGCCTTGGTTACCCGCTTGTTTGTACCAATATAATGCTTTTGCTACATTTTTTTTGGTGCCCGTGGCATTCAGGTATGCGGTTGCTAATGAATCTTGAGCTTCGGCGTGGCCTTGAATTGCGGCATCTTTGAACCACCAATAGGATTTTTCTAAATTTCTAAGGACGGATTGCCCTAATAAATAGCGCCTTCCTATTTCATATTGTGACGCCGCATTCTCGGCCCTTGCGAATTCACGGACGTATGCCAAAGAGTTTGGGTTTTGTCTTTCTGTTCTCCCCGTTACTTTATATGGTGCCGGTGGAGGTAAGGATTTGTTTGCCTTTTGGATGGTGTTTGAAGAATTGTTTTCTGTTAAATCACTAAGCGCTGCGGTGGCATCATCAAACCCACCTGCTGCCAATAATTCCATCGCCTCTTTGTATGTCGGCCCGCTGGTGATTAAACCTTGGTTTCGCAACGATACAATGTCGCTTCTACGCTTAGATTTTGACAATACAAATTTAGCCATTATATGGCCTTGGGCAGCCGCGCGTTTTAAATAACTTAATCCGGTGTTTTTGTACTGATATGGTTTGTTGGCGAGCATCAAATGCGACAAACCAAGCACGTATAATGCTTCTGATGAATTTTGTTTGCTCGCTCTTATATAGTATCGATGGGCATTTTTTTTATTTTTATCGACACCTTTTCCGGTTTCATACAACTTTGCGATTTTTAATTGTGCTGTGGGATGAGTTTGTTTGGCGGCCATAAAATAATATTTAAAAGCCTGTTGGTCATTTTGCGGAACGCCTCGGCCTTGTTCGTATTTAAGGGCTAAATTAAATTGTGCATCTTTGTCACCATCGTTGGCGGATTGAATTAAATCAACAATACGGGATGGGTCTGATTGTTTTTGTTGTGAGCCCTTAATTAGTTGAACATTGTTTGAATAGTTAACACCATTAAACCCGATCACCATTGCCGCGCCGACGATGAACAATAGTCCTATGATTAAAAATGATCGTACACGATTGTTCATGATGCATACCTTATTGTCGTGGCAAAAATCAGTCGCTGGAACTTTGAGTGTTGCTCAATGCTTCGTTGCGCAGTGATTCAAGTCTTGCTTTCTCATTATCAGGTGACCAATCGATGGCACGCTGAAAATAATAAGCGGCACGACCCCGATTAGAATCGACACCACTTCCTTTGGCAAACATCAATGCCAAAGATAGATTGGCATTAGCGTAATTTTGATCGGCCGACAGTTTCAACCAGTTTAATCCCGAAGAAATGTTCTGTTTAATTTTTCCACCAAGAAGGTATTCTCGGCCTAGATAATACTGATGTTCGGCGTTTCCTTGATTAGCGGATATTTTAAGCCATTTGATGATTTGTTTTGTATTTCTATTTTCACCGTCGTTTTCAGAATAAAATAGATATAAATTTTCTGCGGCTTTTGGATTGCCAAGCTTATGGGCTATTTTTAACCAATGCAGGGCCTGTGTTTTATTTTGTGCTACGTCGTCCTTGCCGATCCAAAGTTTTAGCCCCAGTAGCATGGCCGCCCCGGGATTTCCCAATAATGCGGCTTCTCGGTAGTCATCATAACTCGGTTCATTATCAGAATTTTTATCATCCCCGATATCCATAACGCGAGCGAGCATTTTCGCAGCTTCTTTAGAACCGTTTTGTGCGGCCGTTTGCAACCAGCATGTTCCGAGAGCATCGTTGCTTTTGGTTTCTGTTGTACTGGTATTATTTAAACCATAAATAAACTGCCCGTTTGGATCACCTTGAAACGCCGATTTACGAGCCCAAAAACCTGCTTTGGCGTCATTTTTTTCGACACCTTGTCCACTGCGATACATTGATGAAATCGAATATGCTGCTGTGCCGTCACCATTGTCTGATGCGAACCGAAATGCATCGATGGCTTTTTTGATATTGCTTTGGTTGTTTCCTGTGATCGGACCGGTTGAATATAATGGTGAATTTTGTTCACGAATTTTTTCCGGCCCCAGAATATCATTCAATTTTTGTTGTGCATCGTTCGATCCACTATTTGCTGCCCGACTTAACCAGCAAAGGCTCGTTTGTTTGTCGCGGTTAATTAAATATATTTTTGCCAAGGCATTTAGGGCGGAATCATAGCCTTGCGCGGCTGCTATTTTAAACCACTTTAATGCCGCAGCTCGATCACGGAGAATGCCTAGCCCATTATAGTTCATAATGGCAAATTGAAAGGCGGCTTCGCCGTTGCCCTGTTCTGCTAATGGTAAAAATTCATTGGCGGCGGTGATGTAATCTTTCTTATTATAAGCGTTTAGGCCTTCTTTCAGACCGGCTTTGACAGTGCCGCTGAAAACGCTGATGGCGACAGAGATGCTAAGTATTTGTAGTGTCTTTTTCATTTTATAGGCCTTTATTTCTTTGTTTTAAACGCTGGAATCCGTGCATAGGAAAAATCGGGATCTGTGTAATTAAATAAATTTTCGCGAGCCTGTGCATTGCCTTTGCGCGCGGATTCTTTTAACCAGCACAGTCCAGCCTCTTTGTTTTCCTTTGTATACGTGCCATTGATATATCGAATGGCCACTGTCATTTGGGCCGGTGTATATCCACGCATTGCGGATTGTAAATACCACCTGAAAGCTAATACTTCGTCGTTGTTATTGTTATAATAATTGCCGATTAAATAGGCGGCTTTGGCATTGCCGCGCAATGCGGCCTTGCGAAACGGGGCGGTTTTTTGGACATCTTCATCGTTGCTTCCTATGGGGGGGAATTTAAAATTTTCATTGTTGCCCTGATAAATTAATTGGTTTAGTTTTCTCATAGCCACGGCATTTCTTTGGTCGGATGATACTTTTAACCAGCACGCGGCGGCATCTAAATTTTGTTTGACGCCTTGACCATCACGGTACATTTCACCAATTAAAAATTGGGCTTTGAAATCATTTCTTTGGGCGGCTTTGTTGATCCAACGGAATGCTTGTTTTTGGTTTTTAATGGCGTCACGGCCGCTGGCGTACATGCGGCCGATGGTCATCTGGCTTGTAAGGTTGCCGTCAATGGCGGATACCAATGTTTCTTCGAAATAGTTGACACCGTCTATGCCGCTATACCCACCACCGTTGACCAGCGTGGTGGTTTCCCAGCCCGGAACTTTTTTGGCAAAAGCCCGCGCTTGATCGTCGCCTTGGTCATCAGATCGATGCATCCAATACATGGCAATAGATGTACTGGTTGCGATTCCAGACCCGTTTAAATACAACAGGCTTAGATAATATTGCGACGTACTGTTGCCTAAAATAGCGCTTTCGCGGAAATAACGTGCGGCTTTGGTCTGATTTTTTTTAACGCCAAGCCCTATATGGTAACTTGTGGCTAAACCAAACGCAGCGTTATGGTTGCCTAAATCATAGGCTAATTTCATCCATTTAAACTTTTTTTGGTTGTTTGCAGACGACAGGTCGGGATCATTTTCAAATGTTTGGGCAACCATCAAGGCAGCATTTGCGTTGCCTTGTTTGGTCAAATTTTTTAATTCATCAATGTCTTGGGCGGATAATTCTGTTTTTTGGCCTAAAGCTTCGACGCGTAATTGTATTGGTGTTGGTTCTCGGCCAATGCCCATTTTTTTGATGACAGCACGGGCTTTTTTATATCCACCGTTGTTTGCCAGTTTCATCCATTTAAGCGCGCGGCTTTGATTATAAAGGTCGTCCCCTTGACTTGCATAAAACAAACTGAGTTCATATTGGGCAATGGGTAATTTTTGTAATGCCGCAATGCGTAACCAAATTTCGGCTTGATCATCATTTTGATCAATGTTTTTCCCGTTCAGGTACATTTGGCCTAACTCAAAAGCGGCTTTGCCGTGACCATAGGCGGCGGCCATTTTCAACCATTCTATGGCATTAATGGTATTTTTTTTAACACCGATCCCGGAAAAATTCATCTGGCTGAGTTGATAAGCTGAATTGGCGTGTCCAGAACGTGCGCGGCCACGTAATTCCTGAAACGGCAAGGGTGATGGAATGTCACGCAATGTCATTTGCGGTTTTTGGTTATTTTTCTCATCTAACTTATTCAGCGCTAACAAGTTTTCCCGTGCTATAAAATATCCTTGAGCGGCAGCTTTTTCCATCCATGATAAAGATGTATCCCAGTTTTGTTCAACGCCGTCGCCATTAAGATAGTCAATGCTAAGCGAATACATGGCTGCTGATAATCCTTGGTCCGCAGCTTTTTTATACCATTTAATGGCTTCTTGATTATTTTTTTCGGTGCCAAAACCCCCTTTATACATTCCAGCTAACATGTGTTGTGCGGTGGCATCACCTTGTTCCGCTGCGGGTTTAAGCTCTTGGAATGCGGTGTCATAGTCGCCCTGATCGAAAGCTTTAACACCATCGCTTAATCCGGCGAACGCAGGGGTTGATGACAGCAATAAAGTACTTAATATGGTCAATTTAAATGTACGCATGATCATGGTATTCCTTATTTTTTATATATTTTTACTTATATTAGGTTGAATATTTTGCGTTGATGAATTTTAAAACAGTGTGCAAATGATTAGGTTGAACGGCCGGATTTTATTTGTTTAATCAGAGCTTTTGCTTCTTCGCTACCCAATTCTGCGGCTTTTATAAGCCATTTTAATCCTTCGTCGCCGTCTTCTTTGACACCGTTTCCTTCATAATAAAGTATGCTTAAACTCAATGCAGCATCGGCATGGCCTTGGTCCGCCGCGCGTTTGAACCAGATCGCTGCCTGACCCCCGTTTTTATTGGTACCCCAGCCATTTAAATAAATCTGTCCAACCATAAATTGATTATCCTTATCACCGTTGAGGACAATTTTTCTATAGGCTTTAAAACTAAGGTTACCATCACGGCCTTGTTGTTCTGGGTCTAAATAGATGGTGAGTTTCATCATGATTTGCCCGGCTTGGACGTTACCGTTTTCCGCAGCCTGCATGAATAATTCAACACCTTTAGCTCTGTCTTTGGCGACACCTTCTCCTTTCAAATAATACCCGCCTAAAATAAATTGGGCCGATGGTAATCCAAGGTCCGCAGCTTTTTTTATCCACATAAATGATTTAGCACTGTCTTTGGGGACGCCATTTCCGTTGCGGTATTGCATGCCCCGGAACAAGTATTCCTTGGCTTGTTTAAAGTTTTTATTCTGCGCTGTTTTTGATGTTCCTGAACGGTTGCTTGAGCTTGGCCCCGACCCTGAACCGGGGTTGGTGGCGGAGGCAATACGTTTGCTTTTTTTATTTCTCTTTTTCTTTTTTATAGGGGTTGGTTTTTTAACGAATTTGACGCCCATTTTGGTTAATTTAATCGCGGCTTGTTTTTCGCCTTGCTGTGCTGATTTTTTTAACCAATTAATGGCTGCCAATTTGTTTTTATCGACGCCAATGCCGTTTAAATACATCTGACCTAAATAAAATTGCGCTGTAGGTTCGCCTTGGTTTGCTGCTTTGTTAAACCATTTTAGGGCTTGGGTTTTATCTTCATCAATTAGCTGCCCTGTGTAATAAAGCGCCCCCAATGAATATTGCGCGTTGGCATCCCCGGTTTTAGCTGATTGTTTGATGTTTTGAATAATTGTTTTGATGACGGGGTTGTTCAAATCAAGCGGCGTGGTTCGTGCTTTTAAGGGAGGTGTCTGTGTTTGTTTAATATCGCCAGCATCATTTTTTGCCGCAAACAAAGGAGGCGAGCCTAACAACATAAGGGACGTTAGTAAAATAAATAGGGCGGCATGACGCATGATTAAAACCTAAAGTGAATTGGAAATGACAGGGGAGGGACGGCTATTTGCGTTTGATGCCCAAATCTTTCATAACTTTTTGGGCACGGGCGCTGCCTAATTTTGCTGATATGCGCAAATAATTAATGAACATGGTTTTGTTTTTACGCACACCTTTTCCTTTGGCATACATCAGGCTTAGATTATACGAGGCATCGGCATGGCCGTTGTCGCTGGCTTGTTTGTACCAATATATGGCTTGTTTATAGCTTTGCCCAACCGAGAAATCGTCGGAAATATATCCTCTGGCATACATCATTCCTAAAAAAAATTGTACGGGTGCATATCCGGTTTCGGCTAATTCACGCATCGTGCGCAAGCTCATTTCCACGTCGGCTGTGTCCATGTAATTGCGTAATTCGTTTTCGTCTTTGACAATTTTATTTAACTCTGTTTGTGCGGGGCCATGGCCTTGGTCAGCGGCTCTTTGAAGCCAAACTTTGGTTTTAATCATATTCATAGGTCCCGCATAACCGCCTGCATAAAACATCGCCAATTCATATTCTGCCTGACTTATTTTTTGTCGGGCGGCTTTGATATACCATTTTACGGCTAACTTAGCGTACCGGCGGTTGCCTTTGCGTTCGGCAAAGGTTTGCGCCAATTTAAGTTGTGCTTTGCCATCCCCATTTTCCGCGCGCTGTTTTAATTTGTCTAACGCGGTGCTTGCGGTTTGCGCTGGGGTTTGTTTTCTGATTTTCTTCTTTGCTATTTTTGGCACTTTTTTTTGCGGCGTAGACCGTGGTTGCGAGGTTGAACGTTGTTTGTTCGCAAGCCCCGCATTGGTGCTCGGTTGCGTAATAGACGGTGGTGCTGCGTCCAATAATTTTAATGCGGCGACAGCTTTTTTATTTCCCTGATCTGCGGATTTTTTTAAATAACCCGCGGCCAATCTGTAATTTTTTACGACGCCTTTGCCGCTCATATACATCATACCCAAACGTAATTGCGCATCGGGATTACCGTGCTTGGCCGCAAATTTTAACTGCGTTACTGCATAGGCATAATCACCACGATCAAAGGCATCGATGCCTTCTTGCAAGCCCGCATATGATGCTAAAGGTGTCATTAAAAAAATGGCAACAGTTGCAATAAATAACCAGCGATAAATCATAATTTGCGAACTTTCATGAAAAGTTGTCGATAAAAGTAAATTTTATTTCTCTAAATAGTAGTTGAATGGATAAAAAATTCAACAAAAATCAAACACTTTTAACGGGTTACAGGAATTTAAATAAAAAAGTAACGCGTTACGAAAAAAAGCACTAAACGCGGTCATTATGATCCTTGTCAGTTCAATTCAACATGGAGGATTAAAAAATGGGCGGAGTATTAGGCGGAGCCAAGCCACCAGCACCAGATACCAGCGAAATTGATCGTCAACGCCAAGAACGCGAGGACGAAAAAGCTAAAGTCGAACGCGAAAACGCATCAACACGCCGTAATGCCAAACGCGGCGGCTCGGCCCGGTCATTGTTGTTATTCGATACATCTAGAGGTGTTGAAAAACCAAACAAACAGAAAACGTTAGGTTAATGACCATGATTGCAGATAGCAAAAAAGATCACACCATCAAACGTTTTGAAGCGGCTCGTATGCGACGTAAAAAATGGGATGCGGTGTTGACCGAAGCCTACCGTTTTGCATTGCCGCAGTTCGAAGACCCGGTCAGTGCCGGTGCCGATAACAAAGGTGCCAAACGCGGCATGGATATTTTTGACAGCACCGCCCCGGATGCTTTGGACGAACGCGCTAACCGGACGCGAGGCATGTTGTTCCCAAAGGGTCGCCGCTGGATGTTTGTGCGTCCCGAAGTATCAGACGCAAGCAATGAAATAGCATCCATTGCCGAACATGTTTTTGATATCGCACAGGCCGCTTTTGAAGTATCCAACATGCAAACGGAAATTCATCAATCAATCCGAGATGCGTATATTTCAACTGGCGTTATGGCGTTGGATGTGGGCAGCGTCAATAACCCCTTCCAATTCGAAGCATTACCCCTTTCCCAAGTCATACCTGAAGAAGCATCGGACGGCACCATCCGTTCAAATTTTAGGGAATATGAATTGGCGGCCTATGAAATTCCAAACCGCTTGCCCGAAGTTGAAGGGTTTCCAGCGGACATTCAACAAAAAATAGAAGAACAAAAAAATGACAAAGTCGCATTCATCGAAGCACAAATTTATGAGCCCGTCAGCGCGTCAACCCAATACAAATTGTATCTTAAAAAAGGTCAAAAACTGATCGATCAAAAACAGTTTGATATTGGTCGATTGATTGTATTTCGGTCCGATAAAGTGCCCGGTGAAACAATGGGTCGGGGTGCAGTGTTACGAGCGTTACCGGATATTAAAACAGCCAATAAAATTGTTGAATTGATATTAAAAAACGCATCCATCGCGGTTACCGGTATTTGGCAAGCCGACGATGACGGCGTTATGAACCCGGCCAACATCAAATTAAAACCCGGTACCATTATTCCCAAGGCTGTCGGTTCACAGGGTTTGACCCCGCTTAAATCGCCGGGTTCATTTGATGTCTCACAAATAGTCCTGAAAGATTTACAAGAAAAAATCCGTCGCATGATTTTTGGCCCAGCACTGCCGGGTGTTAACCAAGGCATCCGCACGGCGTTTGAGACATCCGAGCGCAAAGCCGAACAAATGGCTGTAGAAATTCCATCGTTAGATCGTATCGAAGGTGAATTGTTTAGACCCTTAGTCCGTCGTGCTTTGTTTGTTTTATCAGACCCGACCTTAGCCGCATCAACTTATTATGTGGAACCACCCGAAGGCATTGGGCGCATCGATTTTATCGACTTGTTGATGGAAACGTTGGAAACACCCAGTGAACGGGCTAAACGTCAGGTTGAAGCCCAAGAGCATATGCAAGCGTTGCAAACCGCATTAAGTGTCGATCAAGAAGGTGTCATGGCGATCATTAAACGCGACGATTATTGGCGAAAATGGTTAAAAAATGCGGGCGTTGACAGCACGTTGATTAAATCTGTTGAGGAGGCAGAAGCCGAACAAGCAGAAGCCGAACAAGCCCAAATTGCCCAACAACAGCAACAGCAATTAGCAGCAGCAAGCGGGGCTGCAGGAGCCGGGTCGGATGCAGAACTTAATGCTGATCCCGCTGGTGCCGCTGGTGCCGCTGGCGATCAAGGAGGGGATCAAATTGCCGCATTATTAGCCAACTTAGGAGGCAGCAATGGATAAACGAAATGCCATCATTAAACAAAGCATCGGTGACGGGAAATTGGCATTAACCAAGCTGCTGGATAGCTCTGACGGAGATCATGTTCGGGCTTATTTGAAATCGTTTACCGATCAGGTGTTGGGGGCAGGTGCCACAGAAGCCGAATTGCGCGATGCCAATGCCAAGCGCGCGCTGGTGCAGATTATTTCCAACCTTAAACAAACCTAGAACGACCACGACCGGTTCCAACAGGGCCGTCATTTAACTCAAACTAAGGAAACATATTATGAACGATGATTTTTATTCTCCAAGTTTTGATCAGGACGACACAAACGACAATCTGATCGATTTAAACAATAATGAAAATGGTGAACACAATGGTCATTCATCGGTCCAGGAAGCCTACGAGCTCACTTTGCCCGACGACTTGCAAGGCCGGGTTGAAATTGATGAACGTGATCCGCAATGGCTGGCGTTCCAAGACGTCGCACGGTCCCAAGGATTAAATCAAAAAACTGTCGATGCGTTAACGGCTATGCATTTTAAAGGCGTTGCTGAACAATCCGACAGCAACAATGAATTTGGTAATGTTGAGAAAGCTAAACTCATCGATGCATTTAACGATGGTGGCAATTTATCGGCTGATCAAGCTATGGGCAAAGCCCAAGACGTGGCTGATTGGGCCGTGGGATTGTTAAAACCCGATATGCAAAGAAACCCTGAATTGGCGCTTGAACTTGAAACTCTCGCCACGACATCAGCCGGAGTCCAACTTTTATCCGCACTGAAATCACGCATTGGTGAAACCAGATTACCCGGTGGCCGGGATGTGGGGGTCGGGTCAGCGCGTAAATCGCTGGCAGAACGACTTTACCCGACCATGACAAACGACCCTCACCGTTAAATTTTAACCCGACAAACCGTCAAACTTACAGGAGACTTAACTTATGGCGACTATATCCAGCAACAACCCGACCTTAGCCGACGTGGCAAAAACACGGGATCCCGATGGCACGATTGCCGACATCGTGGAAATCATGAATCAGGAAAATGAAATCCTTGACGACATGACATTCATGCAAGGCAACTTGCCAACCGGTCACCGTTCAACGATCCGGTCAGGTATTCCGGTACCGACGTGGCGTAAATTGTATGGTGGTGTTCAGCCGACCAAAGGCACCAACGTTCAAGTTACCGACAACTGCGGCATGTTAGAAGACTATGCCGAAGTCGACAAAGCCTTGGCTGATTTAAACGGCAATACGGCGGCTTTCCGCTTATCCGAAGACCGTGCCCACATCGAAGGCATGTCACAGGAATTTGCCGACACCGTTTTCCACGGTAACGAAGGCACTGAACCCGAAGCGTTTACAGGTTTGGCTCCGCGCTACAACGATTTGTCTGCTGAAAATAGCGATAATATTTTTGATGCCGGTGGGATCGGTTCCGATAATACATCCATTTGGTTGGCTGTTTGGGGCCCGTCCACAGTGTTTGGTATTTATCCAAAAGGATCAAAAGCCGGACTTCAACACAACGACAAAGGCCAAGTCACCATCGAAGACGTTGATGGAACAGGTGGCCGCATGGAAGCCTACCGTACCCATTACCGTTGGGACGGTGGATTGTGTTTAAAAGATTGGCGCTATGTTGTGCGTATTGCCAACATCGATGTTTCTGATTTGAACTCGATTGCCAATACTAAAAACTTGGTAACGTGGATGATCCAAGCGTCCGAACGGGTACCGTCATTTGGCAAAGGCCGGGCGGCTTGGTACGTCAACCGTACTGTACGAGAAAAATTGCGTTTGGGCATCACAGAAAAAATTGCATCCAACCTGTCTTGGGAAAATGTCGCTGGAAAACGTGTCATGACGTTCGATGACATCCCCGTCCGCCGCACGGATGCATTGCAAAACACAGAATCCAAAGTGGTTTAACGACCACACAAACTTAAGGTTTAAGGGGTGGCCACCCCATCCCTTAAACCTATTTTTTTATCAAAGGAGAAAGTAAAATGTTTATTGATAGTCAACTCGAATTTTCTACTAAACAAGCTTTAACGGCGACGGCGGTATCCACCAACGTCATCGATTTAGGGTCTGACCGTAATGTCGGTCCGGGTGAACCATTATGGTTGGTCATTAGCTGTGATGTGGCCATGGCCGGTACCAGCCCGACATTGGATATCGACCTTGAAACCGACAGTGCCGCAGCCATGTCGTTGTCATCTGTGATCGTGTCCGGCCAACAACAAACCGCCATGGTCGCCGGTGATAAAATTGTTTTGGCCGTGCCCAATGCCAACGAACAATATTTGCGCGTTAATTATACCCTTGGCGGCACATCGCCAACGGCCACTGTGTCTGCGTGGTTGACGGACCAAGAGCCGACAAACTGGGTTGCGCAACCTGATGCCATTTAAGGAGAGTTAAAGCGATGACCATCCATGTCAAAGCAACATCCACTGGTTTTTACGGCGGCCATCGCATTCGCGAAGGTCAAGTTTTCACCATCCGCCATATCGATGATTTAGGCGCATGGATGGAACACCAAAAAAACCAAGGGATACCTAAAAAATCTGAGCCTAAAAAGTTCGAAACAAAAACCAAAGACGTCAAATAACCGGCGCTTTAAATCGAATAAGGGCGGGGCTGAATTATCCCGTGGTCCCGCCGTTATTCACATCGCAAACATTATCAATAAAAAGGCAGGTTCGATATGTTATCAGGCATTGATCTATCATCACGAGCATTGATTAAATTGGGGGCTAACCCGATATCAAGCTTTACCGAAGACAACGTAGAAGCCGAAGTTGCCAACATGTTGTATTCATCGACCCGCGACGCTCTGTTGTCGGCTTATCCGTGGACATTCGCCTATGCCCAAGTAGCGCTGGCTAAATTAACCGTGACCCCGGTTGCTGATTATTTATACGCTTATCAATTGCCCGCCGATTTTTTGCGCGCCGTTTCCATCGGTTCCGGCACGGATGGCAAAGGTGTTGAATACCGCATTTCTGAACGCCGTCTGCATAGCAACCAAGGCGGTATCAACCTGACTTATATTTTTAGGCCCGATGAAAGCACATGGCCGCCGTTTTTTGACCAAGCCCTGATCACCCGCTTGGCCGCAGAATTCAGCATTCCCATCACCGAAAGCACATCGCGCAATGATGTCTTGTCGCGATTGGCCGATATTGAGTATGCCCGCGCCAAATCAATCGACAGCCAACAAGCCAGCCCCGAGCAAATCGATGATTTCACACTTATTAATGTGAGGGCTTAAATTATGCCACAGCGTGTTCCCGTCCAACAATTTAGTTTCACCGCAGGCCAATTGAATGACAGCATGGCGGCCCGGGTTGATTTAGACCGTTATTTCAAAGGTGGCTTGGAAATTAATAATTTTTTATTGCTGTCCCAAGGTGGTTTAGAACGCCGCGGCGGATTAGAATTTGTTGCCGAAATTCCAACAGCGGCCGCGGGGTCGCGTATGGCGTCTTTTGAATTTTCTACGGAACAAGCCTACCTGCATGTGTTCACCGATTTAAACATCGCTGTTTTTAAAGACGGTGTCTGGCAAGCCGACATCCCAACACCTTGGGCGGCGGCGGATTTAGACGCGCTGGATTGGACACAGTCACTAGACACCATGTTACTGGCCCACACCGGTCAGCCGCAACAAAAATTGGTTCGCAGCGGTTCCCACACATCGTGGACTTTATCCGCATTACCGTTAACTAATGTGCCAACGTATCGGTTTTCCGATCCGACCACCAGCAAAGGAACGCCATTGGCAATCACCGGTACCGGGATCACGTTTACCGCTACTGGCAATGAATTCACCGCATCCGATATAGGAAAATACATCGTTGGGAATCAGGGTAAAGGCAAAATCACAGCCTATGCATCTGCTACATCGGTAACCATGGATATTGTACAGGATTTCAAAGACACAACCGCCATTGATGATGGCGACTGGACGCTGGAAGAAGCGGCATGGTCGACGGCCCGTGGCTGGCCGGGATCGGTATCATTATACCAGGGACGGTCTTATTTCGCCGGTGCCAAAGAATTATTGCAAACATCGTGGGGATCAAAATCATCCGGTGATTTGTTCAGTTTCAAAGACACATGGGAAGCCTTAGACGACGAAGCCGTATCGGCAACGCTTGAAGGCGAAAGCGTCAACGCGGTCCGGCGCGTGGTCGGATTGGACAGCCTGTTTTTGTTTACAACAGGCGGTGTTTTTGCCGTTACCGAAAGCCCGGTCACGCCTGCCAAGTTCGTGCCTATTAAACAAACCGCTATTCCATCGGCCGATATTCGCCCCGTCGAAATCGAAGACGCATTGGTATACATCGCCGCTGATGAAAGCGGAAACGCCACCACATTGCATGAACTATCGGAAAACCCCGACAGTTCAAAAACCAAATATGTGGCCCAAGATTTAAATTTGCTGAGTTCCGATATTTTAAACGCTCCTGTTGATATGGCCGCCCGCAAAGGCCGACCCGATGCAACATCCGCATCCCACGTATTTGTGGTCAATGGCGATGGGTCAGTTGGTGTGATGCATTCCAGACGCCGGGAAAAAGTTCTCGGTTGGACTAAATGGCAAAGCTTAGGTCATGCGGGGACTGATAAAATATTACGTGTCGCGGTCGTCGCTGGGACCGTCTATTTCATTATCCAGCGCACAATTAACGCGACGGACCGCTATTACATTGAAAAACTAAAACCCAGTGCGGTATTCGACAGCTCTTTAACGTTTACTGATACCACAGCCAAATCTGTTTGGCCCGGTTTTGATCATCTCATTGGGGAAACGGTCAAAGTCTGGGCCGATGGCGCGTTGCGTGATGATGCGCTGGTTGATGGAACGGGGCAAATTACCGTTACCGACGGCGGCACGGCTTTTAACGTCAATACGGTCGAAGCCGGCATGACATTAAATTGGACGCTAGAAACCATGCCACTCGAAGCCCAAATATCCAAAGGCACATTGGTCGGCGAAGCTCATAAATTATCCAAAGCCACAATCCGCGTTCGTAATGGTTATGATTTTTCCGTCAATGGCCGCACACAAACTATGCGCAGCATTCGCGGCTTAACCACCGATAAAAAACTGACCGCTTTCACCGGATTAAAATCCGTACGATTTTTAGGCTGGAACAGAAAAACAGATATCCCAAAAACTGTCCGTGTCACCGGGCAGTTACCCATCACCATCGAAGCCATCACAACCGAAGTGGCTCAATAGAACAATTAGAAAAGGAATAATAGCATGGGCGGAAAAGCAAAAATCATTTTACCATTAATCGCGCTCGGCGTCGGTGCCGTAGCTACGGGCGGTTTTGGTTTGCTCGGCGCTGGTGCTGCGGGTGGAACAGGGGCCGGAATAACTGGCAGCACGATCGCAAGTAACGTGATAACGGCAACTGGATTAACACCAGCCGCAGCGTCATTGGTTCCGGCGAGTGCAGGTTCTCTGGCATTAAGTTCCGGGACAGGCGCACTTAACCTATCATTGGCCGGTGGCATCGATGCTGCTGTTAATGCGGGTGCAGCTCCCACCGGTTTCTTTGCGCAAATCGGTCAAAGTTTATCCAACCTAACACCGCTTGAAAAAATCAATTTTGCCTTTTCCGGGATCAACGCCGCCGCCCAACAAAACGCGCTCTCGGGACAAGAAAACGAAAGCAAACTTAGTGAAGCCAACAACCGTTTGGACCTTGCCAGCAAAGATTTAGACAACCAACGCGGTTTGCAAAAATCTTTGGCAACACAATCAAACTTCTTTGCCGCATCCGGTATTAATGCGTCCCGCGGATCGGCTGCCCAACTGCAAAACAACGCATTCGGTAATGCCAGCCTTGCCCAAGACAAAATCACCGCCGGGCGATCATTACTAGGCGCAGGTACACAGTTAAGACAGCAAAGTTTTCAAGCCAAACGCGGCAACATCAACCGTGATTTCGCAAAATCAACCTACTCAACATTATTCGATAAAAAGAAACCCGTCATTTAAAACTCATAACAGCAAAGGAGTATCGTCATGGGTGGTAACACCGCAGCATTAGTCGGAGGCAGCTTGGTTCAAACTCTAGCTTCCGCAAAATCATCAAAAAACGCACTGGCCGTTCAAGCCGGACAAGACCGCCTATCGGAATCCTACAAACGCTTGGACATCGCCAATAAAGAATTGGACAACCAACGTAAACTTCGAAAATCTTTGGCCACACAAGCCAATTTTTTTGGCAGTACGGGCATTAATGCATCCCGCGGTTCCGCCGCCCAATTGCAAAACAACGCATTTGGTAACGCCGCATTGATTGCCGATCGATCTTTGGCCGACACCAACGTATTGAACGCCACGGTTCAAAACCAAAACCGCAGTCGACGCCTTAAACGTGGCGACATCAACCGCAAAGCGGTTTTCAATACCGTCAATACGTTGGTAAAATTTATCTAAAACAAATTCAATTTAAATCCCATTATCGCGCAAAACAGGAACCCACATCATGGCTAATCACCGTAAACGTCAACCCATATTCTCATCCAACTTTACCAAAACGGCTAACGCTGCATTGGATGGAATAAAACGCGCGCCCGATGAATTGGATACGGTTTTTGGTCCCACCGCCACTAATTTAACGCCTGAGCAAAACACAGCCGTCACCGCCCACAGCGTGCGCATGGATCGGTCAGTTGACCAACAAGTTCAAAACTTGATTGCCAACAATGATGGAGACCTCAACAAATTGTCCGATGATTTTGATGAACAATCAAAAGCTTTGTTCGATAGTTTACCCGACCCCTTAAAACCGGGCGCCCAACAACAAATCGGGCAAAAAAAACAACAGGTGTTCAACCACGTCCAATCGCAACTCAGCAGCCAACAAATCAACAGCGATAACGCCGATATCCAAGCCGGGATGGATATTTATTCATCCAACGCTTTATCGCCTGATGCATCCGACGATGATGCGTTCAAAAACGCCAATAAATTTGTTGGCACCATTAACAGCCGCACCGATTTAACGGACACCGAAAAATCAAAACAAATTTCAGAACTGCAAAACGGTTTGGCCGCCAGCACTTTATCCAAAAGTTTTAATCAAGAACTCGCGACAAATGGCACAGCCGGTGCGGGTGCGTTTTTAGACGCGGCGCAATTTGATAAAAATATTCAAAACAACCCGAGACTTCGCCAGCAAGTCAACCGCTTGCGGGAAACCGTTAGTATCGAAGAAAGCAAAAACACGTTGGTCGAAAGCACAAAACAAGCCGATCAAATATTCACCGATTTTGACGATAGAAACGACGGCCAAAAATTACATCAATACAAACTTTGATACGAAACAGGCCCCAATAGTGAATGCCATCATCAGCCGCAAATTTGATGAAAAACGAAGCGCTGATAAACGCGTTGACGCACAAGTTTGGCGCGCCATTGATTTATCATATGGTGGAAATCCTGACGATTTATTCAAACTAATTGAACTTGGCAAAACCAAACAAAGTCGAGACGCCATGCTGCGGTATACGGTGGATTGCCTTCAGATGGGAAACATGTAGCACAACTCAATCTTGGAAAAATTAGCGATGATTTTTCAAAACGTGTTTTGAAAGATACAGGCATTGATATTTCTAATATGGATAGAGTGTTGGATACTCAAGGTTTACGCCATGTTTGGAACAAACATGGTCCTTTTAGTAAGCAGGGAAAAAATAATGAACCCGTTAGCATTGAAGCAGTTTCAATTTATAAAGATGCTGTTGAAAATTTTGATCGTATCGATGTAAGAAAGAAAAAAAATGCTGATACAATTACATTCGAAAAAGACATAAACGGAACAATAGTAGTAGTTGAAGAGGTGCGAACCGGTAAGGGGCAACTTGCATTTAAAACTATGTGGATAGAAAAAAGAAAATAAATTATTTCAAAAGTGGATAAATCCAGCCCCAGAGACATACATGTACATCTCTGGGGCCTTAGTGCCTAGCGGGATTCGAACCCCCTTCACACAATGCGAGCATTGCGCCAACGACCCAGCGCTGCCAAAGGCACATAATAATAAATATTATATCTATAATTGAATTTTATTTCAAACAATAAATTTGAAAGATTGTGTGATAATCGGATATGACAGCCTTTCCACCATAAACATGAGGGTGTTGCGGATAAGGAACCTTGGACTGGGGCTTCGTTCTGGCGCGGTTTCTGTTTCAAGTGATTTAACGGTGCGTGTTCATTCACATGTTCGACGCGCTTATTTTTACCCGCCAATGATTGGCGGGCCGCGCCATGAAATCATGGTCATCATTTGTTGCCATTTATCCATAATCTCATCCAACGCTGTATCGCCTGATGCATCCGACGATGACGCGTTTGAGAATGCCAATAAGTAACGGGTGGGCAGTCGACTAATTCTTTTTTCTGCGTTGCAACTTTACCATTTGAATGCGTCAAAAGGTCTTGAAAATGAACCACATTTCCTGCCCCTTTTTTCTGTTCAAATAAAAATTTGCTTAGCATAAATTAAACAATTATTCGCTGCCCGCCCTTGTCACCGCCATTAACGGTCGCAATGATTTATCCGACGCAGACAAATCAAAACAGATTACGGATTTACAAAACGGTTTGGCCGCCAGCACTTTATCCAAAAGTTTTAATCAAGAACTCGCGACAAATGGCACAGCCGGTGCGGGTGCGTTTTTAGACGCGGCTCAATTTGATGAAAACATTCAAAATAACCCTAAACTAAGACAACAAGTCAACCGCCTGCGGGAAACTGTTGGTATCGAAGAAACCAAAAACACGTTGGCTGAAAGCACAAAACAAGCCGATCAAATATTCACCGATTTTGACGATGAAACGACGGCCAAAAATTACATCAATACAAACTTTGATACGAAACAGGCCCCCATTGTGAACGCCATCATCACCCGCAAATTTGATGAAAAACGAAGCGCTGATAAAGGAGCCGACGCCCAAGTTTGGCGCGCCATTGATTTATCATATGGTGGAAATCCTGACGATTTATTCAAACTAATTGAACTTGGCAAAACCAAACAAAGTCGAGACGCCATGTTGCGGTATACGGTGGATAAACTTTCTGGGAAAAAGTTAACAAGCAATGCAAAACTGTATGCGACATTGCTCGCAAAAACACCGGATCAAACACAAAAAATGGATTTAAACATTTTCCGCAACGACTTGTCAGAAGATGAATTTAAAAACCTGACACAATTGTATGATCAAAATGACAGCGCCCCGGACGCCATAAAAAGTCCGTTCGTTTTCGCCGTTGAAAATTACCCCTTTGTTGACCGCAACGTGGCTGGGCTTGGGTTTACAAATGATGACGGCGAAACCATTGACTTAGGCCGCGTACAGAAATCAGAATTC
>Ga0316209_1000460_pt1 | contig 72382 bp, 59 predicted proteins | sample 6monopyrite_MG_FD_204945 | JGI IMG/M metagenome (GOLD analysis project Ga0316209, IMG submission 204945) | Microbial mat bacterial communities from mineral coupon in-situ incubated in ocean water Damariscotta River, Maine, United States -... | ecosystem: Environmental > Aquatic > Marine >... | reverse complement strand
AGAAAGTAATAGTTTTTTACCTTGGACATTTTTAACGATAAGCGAATGCGGCTGATCTCGGTCTTGCACATGCTTTACAATAGTACGTAATTTTTGTGTAATAGGATGCCCGGGCATGAGATTAGGATTGATAGAAATAAGCTCTTTAGCTGCATGATTTATCAAGCTAAAGCGACGTACTTTATAAAATATTACACCGGTGTTTTTCTCTTCATTGAGCCTTACAAATGATTGTAAACTTTCTTTATACTGCTGAGACTCTTTGTTTTTGATATACAGCTCGTCTTGTGACTTTTTCTTATAACTTACCAGTGTAGATAAATCTTTGTTTTTAATCAGATTGATCACGGTACTTAAATACCGTGCAAAAATGATCATTTCATTTTGCTCTACATGACCAAAGAACTGATTTTCCCGAGAATGTCGATTCACTATAATATACGCAACAACTGAATTGTCTTGATAAATAGGAATAAAAATATCTGCCTTTATTGCTTCTAAAAATTTAATTAAACATTCATAGTCTTCTGAAGGTTCATAAAAATGAGTAAATACCAACTCATCATACGTTAAAATCTTATAACTTGCTTCACCTAAAAAAAATCTACTTTTATTCTTATTCAAAAACTCTTCAACAACAGCTTCTTTTTTACTATGCTCTGATAAGTATTTTTTCAAAAAAGTTTTATTTTCTACTTCTCTAATAGTTAAAGAAGTACCCTCTACAGGAATCTTAAATACTGCCTCAAAACTATGACAAGTAATCGAATACAAATCCTGCAAACTCACCACCATGCTCAGTTTGTCTATAGTGTCTCTGAACTCTTTGATGAAGTTAAGTCGCGAAACCGTTTGCACTGATTTCTGCATGTTCAAAAATCTCAACAGCATAATCTTTCTAATACAATAATAAAGCATGATAGTCATAAGAATAGATGATAGGCCTGCTGCTGCAGAAGTATAGTTAGTACATATTAAATTCTGTGTAATCACATCTTTAAACAGTGGCAAATCTATAAATTCAATTAATAATAATGGCACAATATAAAATCGTATTAATATATAAATTTGCTTTTGAAGTATACGAGGAATAGTTTTATCTCTTAAATTCAAAGTAATACTTACTACAGCAATGAAAAGCAATAATAAATTGTAAATTACAGATGCATTTATAATATAAAGTTGCACCTCTAAAAGACTTGTGATATTTAAATAAGAAGAATTAAAATACTGTATCCCCAAATACAAATAAGTACTTACAAAAACTATATTTAAAGGCAAAAAAATTTTATTATACAAAGATAGTTTTTGTGTTTTATTAATTAGAAAATCAAAGGAAAAACTTAATAACTGAAGCATGCATATATATAATGCCCATGCTAATGGCTGTGTAAGTTTAATAATTTCTAAAGGATAAAGTGACTGAGAAGTTATAAGCAAAACCCATGAGAAGTCATAAAAAAACGCACAAAAAATAATAGCGATTAATAAATAAAAATGCTTATAGAGATACTTTTTAATTGGCCAGTTATACAATAACGTAAGTATTAAGGCTGACTTTAATAAAGCGCCAAATGAAGTTGCAATCAAAGTAAAAAATGGACTATTTATATTGAATATAATTAAATCTAAAAATTTCATTGGCTACGCTGCTATTTATAGTGGTTATTTTTATATTATGGGCTATTAATTTTTATTTAGAATTAAACAATATCATACAAAATTTAATAACTCTAATTTTTAAGCTTGAATTTATTAGCACAACCCATTGATATAAAAAGAAAAAACAGATTATTTATAATAAATATAATTGAATTTTAAGGCTTCATTATCCATATTGCTATTTAGGATAGTTATATTTATACTGCATATAATTAATTTTTATTTTGCTTTTTTTATTAGGAGTTCTTAATATGTTTAAAAAAACACAACTTTTAACTTTAACTATTATGTTTTTAGGTTTTGCGCAAGCTATAGTAGCAGCTCTTCCTGGAACAGTAGTAATACTTAAGCCTTAACACATACTGTTTTAGTAGCTCGATTTCATCGTTTTAATTGATTAATGTGATCAATACTTATAAATAAGTTTGAAAATGTTATAGTCATTAAACTACCACGAAAAAACTGTTTTTAATTAAGTGCAATTTTTTTGACTAATGCATCCTGCTGCTTTTTATATGCAGCGGGATTTTTTTATCATATATTTCAACTTTATGTTGCTATTTAAAATCCTTACTTTATACTATCAACAGTTAATCTTTAACCTTACTTTTTTATGAGGAGTTCTCCATATGTTCAAAAAAGCGCAACTTTTAACTTTAACTATTATGCTTTTAAGTTTTGCTCAAGCTGTAATAGCTTATGCTCCTGGAACAACTCTCGGCTATTAAGCGCAATTTTTTTGACTTTAGACTTTAATTAAACATTTTTTGATTACAAACATTGAGAAAATAATTTATCCTGTCGCTTTTTATTAGCGGCGGGATTTTTTATTCATAGTAAGTTTTTTGATTTTCATAAAAAATTTTAGTGGTGCATCGTCAAAAATAAAAAATGTTCAAATGCTTTTTTGTATTAAGTTAAGAATAATTAATTTAATACAAAAATCAGTGTTTTAAGGAAGAACAATGAGGATTGTTTTATAATAGATTTAATTATATCTAAAGATTTTATTGCTTATGTTGCTATTTAAAAACTTATCTCTATACTGGCCGTAGTTAACTTTAAACCTTACCTTTTCGCAGGGAGTTTTTTTGTATGCTTAGCAAAATGAGCTTTTTGATTTTAATGATTATACTTATTTTAGTTATGCAAATTATAATATGTTTTTACCCTGGTTGGAAAGATTAAATTAAATAATAACACATAAGCCTTAGTAATTTTTATTTCCAATTTATCCTGCAGTCGTTTGTCGGCGGCGGGATTTTTTTTTTGTAGTAAGTTTTTTTAATAACATATTATAAAAAAGTGAGTTTTGGTTGGCAGTTTTAATGACTTAAGAGGGTCCTTTCACTGCTAGGCAAATAAGTTGCGCAGTGTTGGTAATTTGCTACTCTTAATTAGATAATAATTTTTAATATTAATATAAGATTAATTTGTATGAAATTTGATTCTAGTAAAACTATTTTTTTAATTGATGGTTCATCTTTTTTATATCGTGCCTATTATGGATTGCGACCACTAAATACCCCAAAAGGTGAGCCAGTTCAGGCAGTCTACGGTTTTTGCCGAGTAATTAAAAAACTTATTAATGAATTTAAGCCGGGACATGTAGCGCTTGTTTGGGACAGCAAGGGAAAAACAACACGACACGAGATGTTTGCAGATTATAAGGCAAATCGTGATGCGCCACCAAGTGATTTATTTGTTCAAAAAGAATATATTGTAAAGTTTGCAGATCTCATTGGCCTGAAGCAAGTAGCTCAAGTTGGCCTGGAAGCTGATGATATTATGTATTCTCTTGCAAAAGAGTTGCAAGATAAGAGTAATAAAATTATTTTGGTAACGTCAGACAAAGACATGGGACAAGCTATAAATTCAAACGTTGTGCTTTATGATGCATTCAAAGAAGAAATGGTAGACGTTGAGATGCTTGAAGCTAAGATGGGCTTTGCTATCAATAGATTACCACTTTATTTTTCATTACTTGGTGATAGTTCAGATAACATTCCTGGTGTCCGTGGCATAGGAAAGAAGGGCGCAGCTGAATTAGCGCAGTGCTTTTCTTCACTTGAAGATGTTTATGAAAATATAGAAAAAGTAACTAAAAATCGTACAAGACTCGCTCTAGAAGAGCAAAAAGAAAAAGCTTTTTTAAGTCGTGATCTGTTTTTGCTGCAATATCATAAAACAGGGTTACAAAAACAAGATCTTTCTTTTAATATGAGCAGCTGGCAAAATGCGCGGGCATTTTTTGCCGCTTTAAATTTTAAAACTTTTTTAAAAGACATGCCAGTTGTTTCTGCACAGCTTTCATTGTTTTCTCAACCATCAGGTGATCATCCAGAAGATGAACAAAAGCCGCTGTGTACTTCAGTTCTTGTTACACAAAAAGATCAGCTTGAAGCAGTAGTGATTCAGCTTAAAGATTCTTCAGTAATAGCGCTTGATACTGAAACTAAAGGCGTACGTCCTTTGGTAGATGACATTGTCGGCATTTCAGTTGCAGTGAAAGAGAGAGAGGCTTTTTATATTCCATTTGGTCATGAAACACAAGAATCACAATTGCCTAAAGAAGAGGTAGTTGCTGCATTAAAGCCTATTTTAGAAGATGAATCAAAAGAAAAATGGCTACATAATGCCAAATTTGATGCACTTGTTTTATCACAGCTTGGTATTACATTAAATGGTATTGCGTTTGATTCAATGTTGGCCGCTTCATTATTATTCCCGAGTGATGGCAGGCGATTGGGGCTTAAAAGTTTATCGCAGCAGCTTTTTGATGAAACAATGTTGAGTTATCAGGAAGTAGTAAAGGCCAATAAGTATAAAAACTTTGCGCATGTTCCACTAAGTTTGGCCGCCGAATATGCTGCAGTTGATGCACATCAAACATATAAAATTAGTAAAAAACTAAAGCAAGAATTGTATAAAGATAAAGCGCTTAAAAAGTTGTATGGTGAAGTTGAGCATCCGATATTGAATCTTTTAATATCAATGGAAAAAAAAGGGATACTATTAGATGTTGAACAGCTTGAAAATTTAGGTGTTATTGTCGCTCAAGAATTAAAAAATTTATATACAATGATTATTAATAGTATAGATCCTATGTATGCCAATATAAATCTTAACTCGCCAAAGCAAGTAGAAGAGCTTTTGTTCACCTCGCTTCAACTGCCTCCACAAAAAAGAACTGCAAAAAAAACTGGGTACTCAACTGATGCAGAAACATTGCAAGCGCTTGCAAAGCTGCATGAGGTGCCAAAGCTTTTATTAAAATACAGAGAACTCTATAAATTAAAAAGTACCTATATTGATGCTTTGCCAACGTATGTAAATCAAAAAACAAACGCAATTCATACTACATATAGTCAAATAGCGGTAGCCACTGGTAGGCTTTCAAGCTTTGATCCTAACTTGCAAAACATTCCTGTCGGTAACAAAAATTATGGGGCAGATATTAGAAAGGCATTCAAAGCACGTGAAGGGCGCATCTTTATTGCTGCAGATTATTCACAAATTGAGTTGCGCGTATTGGCGTTTCTGAGTAAGGATTCATCGCTTGAAAATGCTTTTTTAAATAATATTGATATTCATAGTCAAACTGCAGCGCATCTGTTTGAAAAGTCAACAGCAGAAATTTCTCATGAAGAGCGACAAATTGGCAAGCGAATTAATTTTAGTATTTTGTATGGATTGACACCGTTCGGTCTTTCAAAGGATTTAAACATTCCTTTTGCAGAAGCAAAAAAATACATTGAAGCATACTTTGCACAATATCCACAAGTTGCATCTTGGATGGAAAAAGTGATCGATTTTGCCAAAAAACAAGGCTATGTAGAGACTCATTGGGGCAGGAGGCGCGCTACTCCAGGTATTTATGAGCGAAATAAGGGGCTTTATGAAGAGGCAAAGCGTGTAGCCGTAAATACGGTTGTTCAGGGTACTGCAGCAGAGATCATGAAAATTGGCATGTTTAACTTGCAAAAAGCATTAACAAAAGAAAATCTTGAGGCAGATATTTTGCTGCAAATCCATGATGAGCTGGTTGTTTCGGTAGCAGAAAAACATGCAGCCAAGGCAGAAGCAATTATAAGAAAATCTCTTGAGGAGGTTGTTTCTTGGGATATTCCACTGCAGGTGACTACTCGCACAGGAAAAAACTGGCAAGAAGCTTCTAAGTAAAGTTTTTTTGATGATGAAAGTATGTATGATGTCTTAGCTATTGGAAAAATTAAGGTGGTGGTTGAGTAATCACGGTAGTGTTAAATACAGCCTTTTCCCTGGATAAAGTAGGGTTAGTATGTTTTTTTCTCTGTAGTGAGGTGAGAGCTTTTAGGTAGATTAAATAAAGTTAGCAGTAGGGTAAAGATGGGATTGACAATTTAAGGTAGTTGCGCAATACTATGAGATATTAATAAAGAAGCATTTTTCTGAGTAAAATTCAATAGATTAAATAAATTTAATTAAGGATAACGCAGGTGGCAACAAGTAAATCCGGTGGTTCCACACAGAATGGTCGCGAGAGTCATAGTAAGAGATTAGGCGTAAAGCTTTTTGATGGCCAAAAAGTATATGGCGGCGAAATTATTGTACGTCAACGCGGAACTCGCATTAATCCAGGAAAAGATGTAGGCAAAGGTTCAGATGATACTTTGTTTGCAAAAGGAGAAGGATTTTTGAAGTTTCATTATGGATTTAAGGGACGTCGTTACGTTTCGGTTCATTCAGCAAAGTAAGTAATTTTTCACTTGCATCATTTTTCTAGTTGACTTATTCTTGGAGTGCGTGTGCTTAATAGTGATAGCATGGCATTGTAGAACATAGATTTTAGATCAGCAAATAAGTTTTCAGGAGATATATTCTAATGAATAATCAACAAGTATTTCGTTTTGATATTCTTAAGTATCGTATGTTTGCCGCAGCAATTTCAATCTTTATAGTGTTTGCTGCAGGACTTAAATATTTCTCTGGTACACGATTTCAGTATAGTGTAGACTTTACTGGCGGAACACAAGTTCATTTGCAGTTTGATCAATCGATGTCAGCAGAAAAAATTAAATCTTTGTTGTCTCAGGATGGGTGGGCACATGTTACAACCCGTGATTTTGGCGAAAAAGATATTTTAGTTAGAGTAAGTGAAGTTGCAACTGATGCAAAAGGCCTTGGCGAGCGTATCCAGCAAGCAATTGTTAACCAGGATTCAAGTTTAAATCCAGTGATTATGCAGTGTGAGTCTGTTGGTAAGGGTGTTGGTGCTTCATTGCGTCATAACTCACTAAAAGCAATTGTATTAGCACTTTTAGTTATGCTTTTGTATATTTTAATAAGATTTTGGTCCTTAGGTTTTGCGGTAGGATCGGTAGTTGCTTTAATGCATGATTTAGCTATTATGCTTGCAATATTCCTTTTACTTGAGCGTGAAATTTCTACCAATGTTATAGCAGCTATTTTGGCTATTCTTGGGTATTCAATTAATGATACGATTGTTATTTTTTCTCAAATTAGAAACAATATGCATAAAATGAATAGTGCATCAATGTATTCAATTGTTAATTCAAGTATAAATCAAATGTTACGTCGTACTATTCTTACGAGTGTTTCCACAGCATTGCCAGTATTAGCAATGTTGTTTTTTGGAGGAGAAGCGCTTTTTGATATTTCTCTTTCGCTTATTATAGGTATTGTTTTTGGTACTTTTTCTTCTGTTTTCATTGCAAGTCCAATTATGATGTTATTTGTTAACAGAAAGTAATATACTTTTAATATTCTTTAGTTAACAATGTAATGATACTTAAAAAAATTAATTTTTGTGTGGTGAAGTAGTATAAATACTTAATTAAGAGTAGTTTATAATTAAATTAGATTAAAAATATATCGATTTTTCTATACTGAATAGCCAAAAGCGATATAATTATAAAAAAAATAAAGTAAATGTTTTTGCAGTTATACCATTCTATGTATATATGCACATTATAGATAAATAAATAAATTTAGTAGTAGAGCATTATGTATGCTATGTATCTAGCTATTAAAAAATCAAATCTTTTATCACATGTTAAAGGTGGTGTTTTTCGTATGATGATATCGTACAATCTAGTCAAAAAACAGTTTCATTTGGAGTTATAAGGTATGAGCAATCAAAAAAAAGATGTTCCAGTCAGCATCGAAAGTATAGAAAAAAAGCCTCTTGATAATAAAAAAACAGATGCTCCAATAAAAGTATCAGGAGCAATAAATCAGAAAAAAAAAGAAAGTGCTATTGAAGTTTCTCCTAAAGTTGAAAAAAATATGGCTGGCCAGAAGCCAAAAGAAGCGTTGCGTAAAAATAATGAAAAAAGCGTAGTTGCTCCAAAGCAAGAAGTTAGTGTAAGCGTTGAGCGGCAACAACCATCACCGCAAAGAACTCAAGTTTCTCAGCAGCCCCAACAGCAGCAACAGTCAAATTATCAAAATAACAGATCGTATAGTAAGCCACGTTATAATCAAAATGATCAGCGCAAAAATAGTCGTCAGCAGTATAGAGCTCCACGTCAAAACAGTGGTTATCGTGATAATGATACGCCAGAGTTACCAAAAGATTTGAATGAAATGTCTTTGTACGAGTTAAACCAAAAAGCGCGTATGTTTGGCATTGTGGGCGCTAGTTTGATGAGAAAGCCGCAGCTTATTGAAAAAATTAAATATGCACAAGAGCATCCAGATAAAGAAATGGTTGTTCAAGGTGTGCTAGAAAAATTACCTGATGGATTTGGTTTTTTACGTTCAAAAGAGTTTGACTACGTTTCTAGCCCAGATGATGTGTATGTTTCCCCATCTCAAATTCGTCGTTTTGGTTTGCGTATTGGTGATACGATTAAAGGTGTTATCAGAAAGCCAAAAGAGAATGAAAAATATTTTGCGCTTTTAAAAGTAGATCAAGTTAATGATCAAGATCCATTAAAAATTGGTGATCGCATACCATTTGATTGTTTATCGCCAATTTATCCAAGTGAAAAGTTAAATCTTGTTTTTGATCCATCGGTCGTTTCTACTCGAATTATGGATCTGTTTACTCCTATTGGTAAAGGCCAGCGTGGACTAATGGTAGCGCCACCAAAGGTTGGTAAAACTATGCTTTTAAAGGATTTGGCAAGAGCGTTAGTTGCAAATCATTCGGGAGCACACATAATTTTGCTTTTAATTGATGAGCGACCAGAAGAAGTTGCTGATATGAGACGTACCCTACAAGATTCAAATGCAGAAGTAATTAGTTCTACGTTTGATGAGTCTGCAGAGAGACATGTTCAAGTAGCAGATATTGTACTAGAAAAAGCAAAGCGGTTAGTAGAAATAGGAAGAGATGTTGTTATCTTGTTAGATTCTATTACTCGTCTTGCGCGTGCATATAACACAACAGCTCCAGCATCAGGAAAAGTTTTAACTGGTGGTATTGATGCAAATGCATTACAAAGACCAAAGCGTTTCTTTGGTGCAGCACGAAATATCCAAGAAGGTGGCTCGTTAACTATTATTGCAACGGCAATGGTTGATACTGGATCACGTATGGATGAAGTAATCTATGAAGAATTTAAGGGAACGGGTAACATGGAAATGCACTTGTCTCGTAAGCTATCAAATCGCCGAATATTTCCAGCATTTGATCTGTTGTCTTCTAGTACGCGCCGCGAAGAATTACTGCTTTCTGAAAAAGAGTTAACAGATGTTTGGGTTCTGAGAAAGCTTTTGGGTACTATGAATGGCGCCGAAGGCATGGAATTCTTAACGAATAAGATAAAAAAAACAAAAACAAATGAAGAGTTTCTTGATGGCATTCATAAAAGAAATTCAGACAATTAATAATTATTAATTAAAAGATGCAAAAAAGATATCCCAGCTTAAAACACTGGGGTATCTTTTTTATTTAATAGTATTTATACAAGATGAAGTTCATCATTACAAAATATCGAGATCGAGTTCGTAATACTGTCCTTTTTGTGCTTTGTAGTTACCAACGAGGGCAATCATTGCAGCATTGTCAGTGCAGTAGGCAGGCTTTGGTATGTATAAGTTTAAGTTGTGCTGTGATGCAAGCTTTTGGAGCTTTGAGCGTATATATTTGTTGCAGGCAACACCGCCAACAAAGGTCAAAGCTTTTATTCTCGGATATTTTTTGATAGCGTAGCTTAATTTTTCTTCAAAAATGTCAGCAATGCATACGAGTAAAGAGCTTGAAACTTGTTTTTTGAGTAGTTCATCATCTTTCTTGAGGAATGTTTTTGTTTTTAGATCAAAAGCATTTTTTTTAATTAAGTCATAAAGTACTGCTGTTTTTAATCCAGAAAAACTAAAGTTTAAGTTTTTTTCTTTTCCTCGTGGGTAAAAGAAAAAATCTTTGAAGTCGACTAATTTTGCCATTTTTTCAATTTCAGGGCCACCGGGATACGGAAGGTCGATCATTTTAGCAATTTTATCGAATGCTTCTCCTGCAGCATCATCTGCTGTTGTGCCAATAGTTTCATATTCTCCAAAATCATGCACAAGATACATTGAAGTATGTCCGCCAGAAGCAGTTATGCAAATATGTGGGAATGGTACGTCAAACTCTAAAAAGGGAGAAAAGGCATGTCCTTCAAGGTGATTAACACCGATTAGTTTTTTGTTTGCAGCATAGGCAATGCTTTTTGCATAGGCAACGCCAATGTGTAATGAACCAGGAAGGCCGGGTTTGTTGGTAACAGCAATAGAATCGATTGATTCGATTGTATGCCCCGCTTCTTTTAATGCTTTATTAATAATAAGTGGTATTTTTTCTAAGTGTGATCGGGAAGCAATTTCTGGGATAACGCCACCAAAAGCTTTGTGTAGATCTACTTGAGAAAACAATACGCTCGAAAGTATTCCTTTTTGAGAGCAGTAAACTGCCGCAGCAGTTTCATCGCAGGAAGTTTCAATGCCAAGTATTTTCATTTTTTACCTTCTAAGTTTATGCAGCAGGTGACAGAATAGTAGTTATTCTTGGTGTATGCTGTTTTTTAACAGCCGAGCTAACTTTGGTATGTACGCTGTCACTGTGTAAAGCTTCTAATAGCAATGCTTCTGTTGCCCGGCGTAAAGTAGCTTCATCTCCTAAATCACTGCGTAAAGTTATGGTTGGTAAATATATCGAATCGCCACCATGAACTTTTGATACCCATGATGGATTGAGGATGAGAATTATAGTGTTGTCAGGAATAATGCCATCTATGAGTTCAGCAGATTCAATCTTCCAATTTAAGTGGTAAGAGTTGTTACCAATAGTTTTTTCAGAATTGAGAGAGTAAAGTTTATAGTTATTTTGGTGTGGGCTTATTAAATGTTTAATGGTATTTTCTTCAGAGCTCCAGCTTATAGAATCAATAACCAAAAGATAAAGATCATTGGTATTGTGCAATGCGATATTATATTGAGCTTTTTTTTCATTAGAAACTACGGTACTGATTATTTTAGATCCAAAATAATAGATGCGACTGGTAGGGACAGTTTGAATAGTGTCTGGATATTGTATGATGCCAGTAAGTATTGTAGTGCTCGGATTATAGATTCCTTTTATAAAAAAAGGAGCTATAAACGCTATAAAAGCTACTACTTTTAATGCTTGTGCTTTTTTATTCATTATTTCCTGCTATTCTTATAGTAATAAAATAGATTTAAAATAGAGTATTAAAGATACTTAAATTTTATCAAGTTTAAAAGGCAAAAATAGTGAAAATAGTAAAAAACTTTCTTCAAAGGCTTTTAAGTAGGGAAAAATGTCCTGAACGGCTTTCATTTTCTTTGGCATTAGGTTTTTATATTGCCTTTTGTCCATTAGTTGGGCTGCATACTGTTTTGTCAGTTATATTTGCATGGATTTTTTCTTTGAATGTTTTGGTTTTGCTTGCAATATCAAACACAATTAATAATCCACTAACGATGATACCTATTTATGCAAGTGGCCATGTTGTGGGTAAGTGGATAATAGGAGATCTATTGGGCATTAATTTAGCAGGCCTTGATCCTTGGTGGATGGACTGGCTAACGCAAAAAATTTCTTATGCAGTAGGCATTTCTCAGCTGTCTTTAACATCCTTTTTCATTGGAGGTAATGTTTTAGGCTTAGTGCTTGCGCTTGTAGTGTATCCTTTTGCTCGTTATGGTATTCATGCAATTAATGTTAAGTTTAAAGCAGCAAAAAAATGTTTTAATCAATATAAAGAAAAAAGACATTTAAAAAAGAATTTTACTAAAAAAAAGGAGCTATTGAATGAAAATTGTAGCCCAAAATAAAAAAGCATATCATGATTACAGCGTACTTGATACGATTGAAGCCGGTGTAGTTCTTTCTGGTGATGAAGTAAAGTCATTACGCTTGGGCCATGCACAGCTCAAAGGTTCTTTTGCGCGCATTACTAAAGATGAAATCTATTTATTCAATGTTCATATTTCTTTATATATGCAAGCATATGATAAGCAGCGAGATGAAGAATACACAACGAGAAATCGAAAGCTGCTATTGCACAAAAGGCAGATTAAACGTTTAGTCCAAGATGTTGCATGCAAGGGGATTACGCTTGTTCCATTAAAGCTGTATTTCAATGGAAGAGGCTTAGTAAAAGTAGCAATAGGCCTTTGCAAAGGGAAAAAGAATGTTGATAAGCGCGCAAGCATAAAAGAAAAAGATATTAAGCGTCAAACAGCAAGAGAACTAAAAAATAGTTAAAAGCTTTTGAACTAATATTGATGATTTGCTATACTATAATAAAATCTTTGAAATTTTTTGGGGGCGTTCTGGTTTCGACGTGTTGTTGAGAGTTATTGAGTGCATGCCGAGCGTTTGCTAAGTGCTCGTAAAACAATTGGCTACGTGTTTTAAATAACGGAATTAACAATTCTGGTGGGGTTAATTGCTCCGCCGTTGCTGCTTCAGCGTAAGCTAAGCAGTGCTTAAAGCTGTAGATATGTCTATCTATTCTCAGTTTTTCGTATTATAAACTGATAGGACTCGCAAGAAAGGTTGTACCTGTTTTGTTACTTGCAGTAGTATCACAAAGCTGGCATAAGCACAAAACTTTGTCTTTACAGTAGTGCTTATGAATGAGTAAAGACTAAGCATGGAGTACTTGTAGTTTGACGCCGTGCGGACATGGGTTCGATTCCCATCGCCTCCACCAAAAAATTTATTTAAAAAGATATCCTTAAATGTGTTGTGCATAGTTTGTAAAAAAGCTGTGCACAATTTTTTTATTTCTTCATAAAAGCTAAAATATTCTGTATTTATAGACTAAAAATTAATGCTTTTGATAATTAATTTTATTTTTAGTGCTATTGGTTTATAATAAGGAGCGATAATTTTTTTAGAATCATACTATAAAGGAAAAAAAGTATGTACAGCATGAAAAAATTTTTTTTAGTTATATTTTGCTTATTGGTAATGAATGGAGTGCAAGCTACTGGCAAAGAAAAAGCTACTGGGTGCAGAAAAAGCTTTGAAGACGTGATACAATGGAGTTCAAGTAAAGCAGAAGAGATTTCTTGTAATATTCCTGAAGAACATGTAGAAACAGCCAAAACCCATAGATCTAAACTAGCAATTCTTTTTGGAGTGCCTTTATTTACTTATATTGTAGCAAGGCTTGCTAAAAAAGAATCTCCAAAAAAATTAACTTTTATAGCTTTTGTCGGCACAGTTGCTTGTATTGGTTTGCATATGTGGTCTCAGGGTCAAAGTGATTCAGACGGCGATCCAGTTGAATAAAGTTTATAATAAATAACTTTTAGTATTGTATTTGATTTATAGATAATACATATAAATGAAATAATAAGAAAAAGAAGCGTGTTAAGTGTAGAAAGATTTTTACATTTAACACGCTTCTTTTTGTAGTTTATATGCAATAATAGTATAATTTGATGAAAACAATATAAATAATTACTTAAGAAAAAAATACATAAAGGAAAAATATGTATAACATCAAAAGATTTTTTTTATTAATGATAAGTTTTGCGACGATATATAATGTCCAAGCAGGTGATAATTCTAACAATACAAAAGAATGGCTAAATCAAACCCTTGAAGATAGTCCTAAGTATAAAGTTGCAATTCTATTTAGTTGCATGAAAGACGAAGATTTGGAATATCATTTTAATATTTTTTGCATTAATGATAAAAAAAGTCTTAATTTACGTGATGATTTACAAAAAAGAGAAACTATTTTACATGAATTTATAACAACTTATAAACCAGCATCGCAAGAACCGAGTTGGTTATCGATTATCCAGGACTGTAGCAGAGTTGCTAGTAAACTAGAGACATATAATCACTTTGAAGAAAAAATTAAAAAAGAAATGAATTTAGAAGATAGTTTTGATGCAGCTAATATTGATTTAGATGTTAATGAAAATGAAGCTGTAGTCGCTAGAGCGGAGCCTAATGTTAATAAGAGTGATTCTGCAATGAAATTTTATAGCGATATAGATAGATTTATGTTTTTTAGACGATATAAAGATTGGAAAAGATTAAAATTTCGCCATGATAAAAATGATAGTTATTCTAATAAGATAGGGACTTTTTATTTTAGGCCTAAAACTTTTTTTGAAGGAAGTTCTGATCAGATTGATAAACTTAATGATATAGAAAAATTCGGATTGCCGTTACTTGTAATAGGATTAACGACTGGAGCATATTTTATTGCAAAACGTAAAAAAAGATCTCCAGTAAAGTGGGCTGCAGCGACTTTTACATGTGCAGTAGCAGCTGTTGGTTACTATGTGTGGCAAATTCCAGATTATTATTATGGTTAGTTAGTAGTGTATTCCCAAAGTGGTGGAATATAATCGAGGCCATATTAGGCAAACGTTAAAAGCAATGTTTTTTGATGCAAAATAAGATTAGATGAATAAAAAGATTGTTTTTTATTGATACTTTCATTTAATCTTGTTTACATAAGATAAAAATATATACTTTATGTTTAAAATAATAAATATAAAATATATCTTTTAAACATAGTTAATAAAGCAGGATAAGCAGTAAAGGGTGAAGGGGAGTTTTAGGAACAGGAACGAATATTTTTCCTGCTTTTTCATTTCTTTTTTTAGAACTGCAATTTGAATGAAAAGGAATTGTAGAATGAAAAAATGCTACAATAGTACAATTGAAGAGTTAGTAAAGCATTATGCAACGGATATTGACAGCGGGTTGTTGCAACAAGAAGCCGAAAATCGATTGCAAAAAAATGGATTAAATAAAATTCCTGAAAAAGAACAAACGTTATGGACGCATATTTTTATAGCACAGTTTCAAAGTCCGCTTGTTTATATTTTACTTGCAGCTGCAATCATTATTTTTTTATTTGCACAAGATCCGCTTGATGGTATTATCATCAGCGGTGTTCTTTTTTTTAATGCTATTATTGGCACGATACAAGAAGTCAGAACAGAGCGTTTATTGTATGGCTTGCCATCACTTTTGGAAAAAACAGTGTCTGTTATTCGAGACGGCAAAAAAACGGTAATCGATGATTCTCAGCTTGTTGTTGGCGATATTATACATTTAGCTGAAGGCCAGCGTGTGCCTGCAGATGCACGTATTATTCTTGCCGATGATCTTTATATAAATGAGTCACTCCTTACCGGTGAATCAGAACCAAGTAAAAAAACGTACAAATCACTTTATAACGCAGCAGAAGATTTGCCGTTAGTAGATCAAGTAAACATACTTTTTTGTGGAACAACAATTACCAGGGGTTATTGTACAGCTTTGGTAGTTTCTGTTGGTTTGCAAACAGCGTTGGGCATTATTAACCAAGAAGTAATAGATATTAAAACTGAAATGCCCTTGCAAAAAGATGTAGATCGTCTTGCGTATATGATTTTATTTTTTATTTTATTTTTATGCAGCTTTCTTTTTATGATAGGTTTTTATGCAGAAAAGCCCTTGTCAGATCTTTTTGTTATGCTTATAGCCCTTTTTATTTGTGTGGTGCCAGAAGGATTGCCAGTCGTTTTGATGCTTGTTCTGGCAACGGGAGTTTATCAACTTTCTAAAAAAAATATAATAGTAAAAAGTATGGCTGCAGCAGAAGCAATGGGACGAATTACTGCATTAATCATTGATAAAACAGGAACATTAACACGAAATGAAATGATGGTTAATCACGCGTGGACTGCAGGACAGGCGTATGATATTACTGGTTATGGATATGAATCAGTAGGTAGTGTGCAGCAACTTGGAAAATCGATCGTATTGCATGAACATGTACCACTTACCAAGTTAGCGACAGCCTGTGCATTATTGTCAGAAGGGAAGCTATTTCTTAATGAAAAAACAGGGCTTTATACAGTGCAAGGAAATCATACGGATGCAGCATTGTTACGATTTGCCGAAAAATCTGGCATACACCGAAAAGAACTGTTAAAGCATTATAAAGAAGAATTTTCTATTCCTTTCACTCCTACACATAAATATCAAGTAAAATTTTTTTCAGTTGGAGACAAGAGTTTATTGTTTATTATTGGTGCTCCAGAAATTATTATACAGCGCTTAGCTCATGAATCACAGAGTGATCAAATAAAGCAAACGGTTAATACTATGACTGACCAAGGCTTGAGAGCGTTAGCAGTTGCCGCAAAAGAATATTCTTATAAAGGCTTTGCTACAAAAAGTATCGATGAAAAGATTTTATATGCAAAAGAGCAGATTGATAATTTACATCTGTTAGGTGTCGTTAGTGTTGCAGATTCTATACGTGAGCATATAAAGCCAATGATTGAAAAGGCAAAAAATGCAGGCATTGCGGTTATTATGGCAACAGGTGATCATGAAAAAACAGCACGTTATATTGCAGAGCAAACAGGTATTTTAGAAGCAGGAAATGAAATCAAAGAAGGAAGCTCTTGGCGGTTAAATGATGGAATGATAAGTAAAAAAGAGTTGGCAAATACTACGGTATATGCTCGAGTATCTCCAGACCAAAAATCACAACTTGTCCAGCAATATCAGCGAGCAGGTTTTGTTGTTGCAATGACTGGTGATGGTATTAATGATGCGCCGTCGCTTAGTATTGCTGATGTTGGTATTACAATGGGTAAAGTAGGATCAGAAATAGCAAAGCAGGCAGCCGATATCATTCTTTTAGATGACTCTTTTGCCTATGTTATTGGTGCAATCAAGCAAGGTCGACATATTTTTTATACATTAAGGCGGATCGTTGTTTATTTTTTTGCAACTAATATGGGTGAAGTATTGGTAGTATTTTTTGCATTGGTTATGAATGCCATTGGCTATGACTTTCCACTGCCGATAACAGCAGCACAAATTTTGTGGCTTAATCTAGTTACCGATGGTTTTTTAGACGTTGCTCTTGCTATGGAGCCGCAAGAAGAAAACTTACTAGATAAATCATGGCATGAAAAAAAAGGTTCTTTGGTTGATTGGAATACTATATGGCGCATGTTTTTCATCGCGTTGCCTATGTCAATGGTGGGATTAGTAATGTTTTTATGTTATTATACACACGATTTAGCGTTAGCAAGAACGATGACGCTTGTAACGCTGGTAATGTTTCAGTGGTTTAATGCATGGAATTGTAGATCTCTTGATAAATCTATTTTAACTATCGGTTTTTTTAGTAATATATGGCTTATTGCTGTTTCTTTTTTAATCATCTTTTTGCAGATGTTGCTTGTTTATGCACCATTTATGCAATACATTTTTAAAACAGTTCCGTTGACTATCGCTCAATGGGTTTTAATACTGGGTGTCTCGTTACCAACTATTATTATTGAAGAAGTACGAAAAAAATATAGTGCATAAATACTTATTTATATTCTTTAGATAAAAATCAATTTTTTTATACTATTTTTTTATTAGAAATTTGACTATTTTTAATGATTGAGTACATTGACCCTTATAGATATTTTGTTTCTTAGCTCTAATAATATAATTATAAAATATTGTATAAAGGAAATTATTATGAAAAAAAATACACTTTTTCTTAAAGCTGGTTTAGCTCTGACTGCTATAACAAGTTATGCTGTAGCTGAAGAATCAAGTAAGGCAAAAGAGATGAAAGCATTAGTTGAACATTCAAAAAAGACGATGCATGAATCTTCGATAGTTACTTTAGATAATGCTAAAATAGGATTTGTGCCAACGTCTGCATTAATGGGCACAAAAATGGCTATGCAAGCACAAGGTGAAATGATGCGTTTGCAAAAAGAACTTACTCAAAAATACGGATTAAGTTCTTTAGATGAAAATATTAGGGCGGCAAGTGCAGAACTAGAAGCACAAAAGAATATGCTAAGCACAGAAAAGCTTGCAGAAAAAGAAAATGCAATGAAAGAAATGCAAATGCAATATAGACAAATAGGACAAGAAGTTACTGCAGTAATGCAAGACAAAGTACAACAAATGCAAGCTGAAATAATGCAAGTGTTTACCGCATCAGTAGCTATTGATGCAAAAGAAAAAGGATTTGCAATTGTATTTTCTGATCAAGGAATTGTATATGTTGATCCAAATATAATGCAAAAACCTATGGATGGCTTAGTTGCTCAAATGGATACTGAACATGCGCGTATGCAAGTTGCAAAAAGCGAAGCAAGAGAAGCAGCAATGCAAAACTTAGCATCTGCTCAAGCGCCAGTAGTAACAACAGCTGATTCATCAAAAAAAGATAAAACTCCAGCTCCAGCAGCATAAGTTTTATAAATAATATATTAGGAAAAAAGGTTGCTATGCAAAACTGTATAGCAACCTTTTTTTCTAATAAAAACTATTTTTTAGGAAGCGGATTTTATAATGGAAGCAAAAATAAAAGCAGTTGTTGGGCTGGGTAATCCCGGTAAAAAGTTTGAAAAAACACGACATAACATTGGCTTCATGATTTTAGATAGAATTGCTGATCAGCAGCTAGTCCAGTGGCAAGAAAATGATTGCGCTTGGTATACGTATATTTTTAAAGAAGATGAAAAAATTATTCTTGTAAAGCCAAAAACGTATATGAACAGTTCTGGAAAAGTGATGCCATTTCTTAAGAAAAAAGGTATTAGTATTGAAAATATTTTGATTGTACATGATGAACTTGAAAAGCCGTTTGGTAAGTTGCAAGTACGTATTGGCGGTAGCGCTAGAGGGCACAACGGGTTACGTTCATTTATTGAATGTTCAGGATCAAAAGATTTTACGCGATTACGATTTGGTATTGATCGGCCAGAAAATAAGTCCGATGTTGGTGACTATGTACTATCAAATTTTGATATTGATATACAAATACTAGAAGATCATATACAGCAAGCCGTTGATCTTATAGAAAAAACCATAGATTAAATGTCTTTATTTATTTTTATCTAAATTTATATACTACAGCTGTTATCAAATTTATTTTGGAAGGAGCGGATGTATGAAGATATTTTTTCTTGTTTTTTTATTGAGTAATTTTGCATTTTTGAATGGGAATAGAGAGCTTAGCGATCTGCCATCTATGCGATATGATGACCTAGCAAAGCAATATAATAGAAATTATTTTCAGCATATAACAGGATACTTAGCGCCAATTTTAGAAGAGGTGCATGATAAAGTATATTCGTTACCGCAAAAAATGTCAGGATATATAAATAAAAAGCATCCGTATGATCAGCAAGAAGCGTATGTACGTTTTGACACAGATAATTTAAGCGCAAGTGAAAAAATGTATTTAAATCAGCGAAAAAGAAGCGTACAGCAAGGACTGCAAAAATACCTTTCTGATGATTCACTAGAAGAAGATCAGCAGCCCAGCATCGCACTTTGCTTTAGCGGCGGTGGTTTTCGTGCCATGATGTTAAGTGCTGGCGCATTAGTAGGCGCAGAAAGTACGGGGCTTTTGGATTGTACGACATATATTGCAAGTCTTTCAGGATCAACATGGATTACAGGGCAGTGGATAGGTGCAAAAAGAAAGTTAACTGACTTGCGTGATACTCTTTATAAAAAAACTAATCATGGCTTGTCTCATTTAACAAAGCATGAAGATAGAGTAACTGTTTTAAGACATTGGTTTACTAAAGGATTGAATAGGCAGCATCTGTCTTCTATAGATATTTATGGACCTCTCTTGGCCAATACATTACTTACTGATTTTGGAAAAGAGAAGTTAACAGTGACTTTAAGCGATTCGCATGAACATATTATTCAAGGGCGTTATCCAATGCCTTTGTATACAAGTATTTCAACAAACATTGATAAGCCGTATACCTGGGTAACTTTTACGCCGTTTGAAGTAGGGGCACCAGAAATTGGTTATATACCGACATGGGCATATGGTAGAACGTTTAAAAATGGTAAATCAGTTAATTATGCACCTGAACAATCCCTAGGCTATTGTTTTGGTATTTTTGGTTCTGCATTTGCAGTAGATATAAAAGATATTTTAAGGCTTAGCGCAGAGTCTGTGTTAAAAATAAAAAGTAGTTTGCCGGCTCCAGTAGCAGATACAATGTCATTTGTGATGAATAAAAGTATTATTCCAGCTTTAGGTGAAGTGCGCCTTGCTCCTTCAATGCTGCCAAACTTTTCTTATGGAGAAAAGCAGTCAATATTTTCATCAGATAAAACATTAGGCGTTGTTGATGCAGGAATAGACTTTAATCTTCCGTTTCCACCATTGCTTGATGCAGCACGAAAAGTAGATCTTATTGTTGTTTATGATTCTTCTGCGGGTAATGTGGGTGGCGAAATAAAAAAAGCGGCTGTTTATGCTAAGGCAAAAGGCATTGCGTTTCCACCGGTGCCTGATGATATTGGCAATCATTTGTTTTCAGTGCTTAAAGATCCATCAAATGAAAAGTGTCCTGTTGTTATTTATATGCCGCGAATAAAAAACAGTGATTATGAAAAAAACTTTGACCCAGAAATTTGTATTAATAATGATTACTGCAGTACTTTTAACTTTAAATATAGTAAAGAGAATATTGAGCAGCTCAGCGGCCTTGCCAAGCATGCATTAGAGCAGTTTGATGAGCAAATAAAAAATGAAATAAAGCTTTTATATAAGAGAAAAAAATAATAGTTTAAATAATAAAAAGCGCGTAGATTAATTTAAAAATCTACGCGCTTTTTATTTTTATATAAAAAATACAGAAATATTATTGAGATATAATAAACTGTATTATTTTTTCTTTTAATTCAGGATCGAGTGCCGTGCCCGAGCCTTGTAAGCTATTTTTAGATCCACCACCGCGAAGTCCACTTTCTTCTTTTAAAAACGCAGAAAGCTTTTTAAGATTTATTTTTTCTGCATACTCAGAAGAAACCATGATTACAAAACTGACCTTAGCCTTTTCAGTATTGAATAGGCAATAAATACCCGGTTTTTTGTGAGACAATGTTTCAGCAATTTCTTTAAGCTCGGTGGTACTAAAGCCAGTTGTTTTTTTGAATAAAAATGGTATTTCATCAAATAGTAAACAATCTTGATCCCAACTTTTAATGTGTGATTGCCATAACATTTTGCGTGTTTTTTTTAGATCTATTTGCAAGGCTTTATTGCTTTCTTTTAGGCGCAAAACGGTATCGAAAACATTTTCTCTTTTGATTTTAAACTCTTGCCCGAGTTTTTTTACCGTATTAAAACTTTCTTGATAAAGTACAATTGCTTGAGGTCCAGTTACGGCAAAAATACGACGTAGGCCAGCAGCAGGAGAACTCATATCAGTAATTTTAAAAGCGCCAATTGCGCCTGTTGTAGGCACATGAGTTCCACCACAAAGTTCTTGTGAAAAGCTTGGGATGTCTACAATGCGAACGTTTTCAGGATTGTATTTTTCACCAAAAAAAGCTAGAACACCACGATTAATTGCTTCTTTGTACGAAGTGTAATGAATATTAATCGGTAGATTTTCTCTTATTTTTTCATTTACTAAGTCTTCAACATTTTTTATATCTTCGTCTGTTAAATTACGATGATAGGTAAAATCAAACCGTAAGTAATCAGGATCCACAAGAGAACCAGATTGTTTTATTTGGTTACCAAAAAGCTCAATTAAGGCAGCTTGTAGTAAGTGAGTGCCTGTATGGTTTTTCATTGCATTGCTTCGTCTATCTGCATGCACGATGGAAGTTGCTGATTCACCAACAGAAAGGTCTATAGGAGCGGTTATATTAACGGCAATTGCTTTATTAATGTAACGTACTTGTTGGTGCTTAATTTGATGCTTACCAAACCGTAGCCAGCCTGTATCAGGAACTTGTCCACCGCCAACAATAAAAAATGGAGACTTTTCAACAACTACCCAACAGTTTGTACCAGCTTTGACTTTATTTACTGATGTTGAATCTTGTATTAAAGCCGTAATTTTTGAGTTTGTTTCTAGTTCATCATAGCCAGTAAACTGTGTTGAAAGAGTAGTGTCATAATTGTTAATGTGTGATAAATCATCAACTACTTTTTTTCTTGATTGTTCTTTCTGCTTTTCCATTTCTTTTTTAAATTCTTTATGATCAACTTTGAAATTAGCTTCTTTTGCTAAAATATCTATTAGTTCAGTTGGGAATCCATAGGTATCATATAAATTAAAAACTTGTGAGCCGGAAATAACTTTTGTATCTTTGTTTTTTTTAAAATATTTATCTAGTATTGCTTGCCCACGCACGAGGTTAGCAGAAAATTTATCTATTTCAGCAGCTAAAACTTGTTTGATAAGTAGTTTACTTTCTGCTAATTCTGGATATACATCACCCATTATTTCTATAAATGCACCAGAAAGTTCAGGGAAAATAGATTGAGAGCTCAGTTTTTGAGCAAATAATGCAGCACGACGAATAATTTTACGAAGTACATAGCCGCGACCGTCATTTGATGGTGAGCAACCATCAGCAATAAGCAATGATGAAGAGCGGATATGGTCAGCCAGCACTTGGAATGCAGCTTTTATTTCCGGCGTTGCATTTTTATATGAAGTATTGGTAAATGTTTCAATTTTTTTAATGATCGGCATAAAAAGATCAGTTTCATAGACTGAGTCAACATCTTGCATCACACTTGCAATGCGCTCAATGCCCATGCCGGTATCAACACCAACTTGCTTTAAAGGAATATCGATACCATTTGGTTGTCGATCATACTGCATAAAAACAAGATTCCAAAGCTCTAAAAATCGATCACCTTCTCCGCCTGGAGCAGTTTCATTACCAAATGTTGGGCCACGATCGATATAAATTTCAGTACAGGGGCCACAAGGACCAGTATCGCCCATTTGCCAAAAATTTTCATCAGCATCTAGTCGGTGAAGTCGTTCTTTTGGGATACCAATTTCATTGTGCCAAATGTTGTATGAGTCATCATCATCTTTATAAACAGTGATATGGAGATCTTTTGCGCAGAGGCCGATTTCTTTTGTTAAGCAATCCCAAGCAAATCTGATTGCTTTGTTTTTAAAGTAATTACCAAAAGAAAAGTTACCCATCATTTCAAAGAAGGTTAGATGTCTTTTAGTAAATCCAATGTTGTCTAGATCATTATGTTTTCCGCCAGCGCGAACACATTTTTGAATCGTTATGGCAGTGGTATATTTTCTTTTCTCGTTACCTAAAAATAGATCTTTAAACTGATTCATGCCGGCGTTGGCAAAAAGCAGAGTAGGATCTTGTGCTGGTATCAAAGAAGAGCTTGCTACATGTTCATGATTTTGTTTTTTGAAGTAGTTGATAAATTTCTTGCGAATGTCTTTTGAATGCATGCAAATATACCTATAAATAAGGATTATTAGAATTACTTTGTAAGAATAACAATCTTTTACTTGTTAGGCAACGAGTAGGAATTTGAAGCAATTCCTACAAAGAATCAAATGATGATTTTAGTTTTTTATACATATCTCCAAGATCAAAGGAAAGAACTTTTGTTTCTGCAATGATGGGCATGAAATTAGTATCGCCTTGCCATCGTGGCACTAAATGAAAATGAAGATGTTCTGGTATGCCTGCGCCAGAAGCAGCGCCAAGATTGAGCCCAATATTAATGCCAGCACAGTTAAGTTGAGTTCCAAGTAAAGCACTGCTTTTGCTGATGAGTGCCATAAGTTCATTGTGCGTGTCAGAATCAAGCTCTTGCAAGTCAGAGCAATGATTATTAGGTACGATAAGAATATGTCCAGTGTTATAAGGGTACAAATTTAGCAAAATAGTACAGTTTGCAGTTTGTTTTAAGACATAATTAGTATCTTTATCGGCGGCAATGGTTTTAGGTGTATTAGCTGCACAGCAAAATGGACAGGTATAAGTAGAGTCAGAATTTTTTTTAAGTTTGTTAATGCTTGATGCATATTGAGTTCGCCAAGGCGCATAAAGTTTTTTCATACAAATAATATCCCATAAAAATAGTTTACGATTATCTGTTAAAAGTATAACTACTTTAATATTTGATATAAATAATTATGTATTTTAGTCTAATGATAGGTAGTAAAAATGTATAAGTAAAAATAGTTTTTTAATTTTTTTTAATTTATCCACATAAAAAAGGAGTAGGATGAGTATGAAGTCTATGATCTATAAATCAGGGATAGCTTTTCTGGCTGTTGCCAGTATCGGATTGCAGGCAGCTGCAGTGGAACACTTTTTGCCAGGAGTATTGGATAAAACATTAGATGGTGAAGCGCCACGTACTTTTTCAGGGCTAGTGTTTGATATGAATCAAAGTGGTCAGGCAATTGCAGCATGGAAAGTTACCACTACAGATACAGGAAACTCAAGAGGTGCAGGAATTTATGGGGCGTACTTTGATGGTACTCAATGGCAGCAAAGCCCAAGTGCAATAGAAGGCGTAATCGGAGAGAAAGTTCCCGGCACTACAATAGACTCAGAATTACCATGGGTGAGTATCAATGACAATATTGATGCTAATGGTACGGTAGGAACTCCAGTAGCTATGATTGCCTGGCAAGACGGAGGCACTTTTTTAAGGGGTGCATCATTAGTTTTGCCGGGAATGTCTGGACAAAAATGGGAAGAGTTTAATATTGAAACAGGTACAACTTTTGCAGCAAATAGTCGCATGCGATTAAAGGTAGGGCCAATTGGCAGTAGTGCAAATGGTACAGATGTTCGAGCTGTAGTTTTATGGCAGAATGGATCTAATGAAGTTCAATCTCGTTATTCTGATGGGAATAGTAGTTTTGAGTTTCCAGCAAGTACCTGGCAAAATGCAACAGGTTTTGCAGGAAGCACTATACAGTTGGAAGCCTTTGAAAACAAATTAGATTATGGTCTATTTGGTAATCAAGTGGCATTTGTATTTTATGGAGCATTACCACCCGCTCTGGTTGAATTCTATACGCTTCAGGAGCAGGCTTGGGTATCTAGTAGTGCAAGAAGAGGGAGTAGCGCTAGAGCTAGTTTATTATCACATACAAATAAAACGATAAATTCTTTTACCTCAGGTGGAGGGTCGACTAATGGATCTATTGGGCTTACAGGAAGTGTTGTGTTATCAGATCTTATCGCTTTATTAAATAGTGGGGCCATTCAAAATAGGGTTATTGGGCTAGCATCAATCAATGATGGTGCTGCAGATAGGAATAATATTATTGCATCTGCAATTGGGGATAGCTCTAATCTCCTGCTCTATAACGGAGAGCAAAGTCTTACAACTGATGGTTTTATTCCAAGTCAAAGTTTTTTGACTGGTCAGAATACAGATTTTCCTTCAATGTGCGTGAATGGAAATGGTCGTGGTGTGCATGCATTTTATACAGAAGAGTCGAGTATTGGAAATCTTAATATTAACTATTTTAGTCCGATAACAAAAGGAACAACATCGGGCGGAGTATTTTCAAATATTTTTACTTATCCTAATCTTAATTTTGTACAGTTAAAATCATCTGTTACTACTCAAGCTGTAAACGGATCAGAGGTGCCATTTAGGTTGGTTTGTGCTGAATCTGTTCCAATGGGTGATGGAAGTGAGTCATTGAATGCTGCAGGATTAGCATGGTTAAATAAAGTAGCTGGAAGTAGTGATGTTGAAGAAGTACGTGTATTAATGACTAATGCTAATAGTGGTCCAATATCTCCTCCGGGACCAACCAATTTAAAAGTAGATCGTGGATTGGTGCGATATCCATTACAAGCAGAAGTTTCAGATATATTAAGTTGGGATGTATCGATATTTCCAGCAAGTAGTACATTAGTTAGAGTAGTTAAGCAGCAGATATATCAAAACAGTGTTTTAATTGCCGATAATATATTGCCGAGTCAATCTACTTATCAATTTAATAACGTATCAGTCGATCAAGCAACATATGAAGTAGTTGCTATTGTTGAAGTTAATGCTTTTGGAGGAATGCATGAAGTTCCAAGTAGTTCAACAGCTGCTATTGCACCAGCAATTGATGTGTCAAAGTTAACCTAACTTTGGTAGTGCATAACCTATAAAAGAAAAGAGAGATCACTTTCATAAGAAGTGAGCTCTCTTTTTCTTGAAAAATTACTTTTAAAATTATTTATTTTTTTGTGAAAGTATTGTGTGATGTGGTGCTGTAAGTAGTTGTTGTTTGTTTTGTAGTTTTGCCAAGTGATGAGTGATGGCTATGTTTTCAGGGTTTTTTGCAGATAAGGCAGTAAGAATTGTGGTAGCTTCTTGGTTTTTATTTTCTTTATATAAAATAAATGCAAGAGTGTCGAGATAATCGCTATTTTCAGGTTCTTTTTTAAGTGCAATTTTTATTAGTTCATGCGCTTTTGAAATGTCTTTCCCTTTGCTTGCACAATAATATGCATGTAAATTAACTGCCGGTAAAAAAGAAGAATTGAGGGTGTATATTTTTTCTAGGGAAGAAAGCATCAGCGGAAATTCTTTTTTGTGATAATGAATAGTTGCCATGTTAAAATAAAGGCGCATTTTAAGATCATTTTTGTTTGTTAGATCTAGAGCTTTGTTGTGATGGAAGAGTGCTAGTTGAAACTGTTCTGTGCGTGTTAAAATGTCTGCAAGATATAGATGAGCCATAAGTGAGTTAGGATTGCTTGAGGCTATTTTTTGTAGCATAGTTCGAGTTTTTTTTATAGAGAAACCAGAGCGATATAAAAAATGTAATGATTCAAGCCAGACTTCATTTAGAGAGTCTTTTTTTAAGCAATCATAAATAACTTCTGAGGCTTCTTTGTAGTTGCATAAAGCAGTAAGGATAGCAACTTTCAATTTCATAGTTTCTTCAAAGTTTATTTCTTTTGAGGCTAAGTTTTTTTGATTATTTTTTTCAATAATATTATTGATGGTAATTAATGCTGCTTCTAATTGACCGTTATTGTATAGCTGCTGAGCTGCATCAAGTGTTGAGTTGCTACTCAGTTTTTCGATGATATTTTTTTTAGATTTTAATTGTAGTAGGCTCGTGTGAAATATTACTTGATTCGGTAGTGGAGTGTGTCGTAAAAACTGAGAATAGCCATAAATTGCTTGCGAAATGTTACCTGTTTTTTCTTGAAGAGAAGCATATAAAATCCACCCTTTATCAAATGAAGGGTATAGCTTCAGGCTTTTTTTAACCCATCGAATTGCTTGGTAGGGATCTTTGTTTTTATCATAGCATTGGCTTTTTAAAAAATAAAAAAGATAGTTATGAACTGTTTTTGGTGCCTTTGCCAGGTAATTATCAATGCACTTTAGTGCTTTTGAGGTATTTTGGCAGCGCAAGTAAATTTGAGTAGCATAAAGCGCAATTTTTTGATTGGAACTGAAATTTTTAGTGATTTTAGTTAGTAAATCATGCCCTTCTTCAGCTCGATTGCAGGCGGAAAGTGCTTGGGTAAAAATAAGTTGTATTTCTGGATTGTCTTCGAAAGCGTTTTTATGTTTTTCATAAATTTTTATAATATCATTAAATCTGTTTTGATAAAAAAGAAAATGAATCGAGCTAATGTATGCTGAGGCAGTTGGGTTTAAGGCGTCAAGTGTTTTATATAAACGATCAGAATGAGTGTTTTTATGAGTACAAAATTCTCCTAAATAAGGCGCCATGATGGCAATGTGGTAATGATTAGTAGAAGAATTATTATAATGTACGGAGCTTATTAATGAAAGTGAAAAAATGATAAAATACAATAAAGTATTTTTATAGTTTTTATTTTTCATAAACACTCTGCTGACTTTTTTAAATTAAAAAAAAGTTAATAAAATAGCACTGATAAAAACTAAGATGGTTTGTTATGAAAAAAGTATACCATGGAATAAGCATGGAATAGAATGCTTACATTTTTAACATTCTATTTTTGTTATTATGTATGACTTTTTCACGTGACCAGTTTGCAGGCAAAAATAATAAACGCTACTGCTTAATAACCTCAACGCTGAACTCATTGTTTTCATGTTTGATGATGACTTCTTCGGGAAGAGTTTTGATGACTTTTTCAGCCCATTCATCAAGGAGTTTTACAAACTGTTCACGTGTCATCTTGATACGGGCAGGATTTTCAGGATCGCACGGAATATCATCTTCTACAATAACATTGCCAAAACCATCATCTTCTAGAGAAGTTGTATTGAAACCAACATCAGAACCATAGCAATTTTTAGAATCTGTTTTATCTGCCATTGCCCATTCTTTACAAAATAAATATTCTTCTTTGTACTTATTGACACCATCTTTGAAAAAAGAACCTAAAACATATATACTCCCATTCGTTGCTTTTTTATTATCATAAAGTCCATTTTCATATAGTAATTTTACCGTGTCCATATAAATCCTTATTGTTTTAAAAGTGGATAGGCGGTTATCAGTTTTCCTTTTTGAGTGAGAATCATTTCAATTTCAATCCCTTCTGGGATTAAGCCTTTAATTTTAAACTTACCATCATCGCCTAACTTAGCTATAGCACCACTTTCTATGAAATGATCATAAGCAGCATATATTGTATGCATGACTTTTTCACGTGACCAGTGTGCAGGGAAAAAAGTAGACATTCTTTTTATTGTTTCTCCGTTATGCTCAATCGCAGCTTTGTAAAAACCATGTGGATACATTTTTTTCCCGATAAGCTTCAGTGTCGTATTGTTTTCAATAGTGCTTATAAGATCATGATGGAAGCCATACGCTTTTTTAATGATATTATTTTTAGTAAATCAGGAGCTTTGTTAATGTTAAAGTTTCCATCAAATATTTCTGGCATTGGATAATGTGAGTTTTCAAATGGGTCAATATAACTGTGATGAAACTCATGATTAGTAGGGTAATCAAAATAATTAGTAGGATTGTAGAAATAGAATTGATTATTATTGTTAAGATAAGCGCAGTAATTAAGATAAGCAGAGTGATTCGATTCTGCATTGTATGAAAAAGATAGCAATAATAAAAAATAAAAAAGTTTTTGCCTCATGATGGTAGTTCTTTTTTTGATGATTAAATTGTAAAAAGACTACTATGTTTTTTTCATTGTGAAAATTTTTTTATTACCGTTTAGCCGTATTTTTGAATGGCTTAGTGTTGCAAATCAGTTATGAAAAAAATTAGACTAGCTTATATTGTTGTTAATTAAGTATGGTTTGCGGTATAAAAAATACGTATAGTTTTGATAAACAGTAGTGTATGTTTTTGCAAAGCTATACAAAGGTAAAAGTTTTTAATACTAATCTTTTTATCAAAAGGAGTGACGATGAAGCACTTTACAGTTGAGCTCATTGGTACGTTTTTTTTCACATTAGCACTTGCGTTAACTACTAACCCGATGTGCTATGGTCTTATTTTTGCATCATTAATTTATTTAGGTGTGCATATATCTGGTGGTTATTATAACCCAGCAATCACCGTTGCACTATATTTACATGGAAAACTTAAAAGAGATCATGTTTTCCATTTAATTATAGCACAAATTATTGGTGCAGTTCTCGCACTATGCTTAGTGCATCATGCAACAGAAAGCAGTTTTATGCTGGCTGTTGAGCGCCCTCATATGGCCATGGCATGTTTAGGTGAAGTTTTGTTCACTTTCTTGCTTTGTGCGCTTGTTTTAAGCTTGTGTGCTCAAAAGTCAAAAGAATTACATGGAATTATTATTGGGTTCACTATGGTTGCTTTAGGCTATATAGGTGGTATTTTTAACCCTGCAATTTCATTAGCTAATCAAATTGTATGCTTTAGTTGTATGTCACAGCCGCTTGATGTGCATAGTTTGATTGCATACTTCTTTGCGCCGCTTGCAGGTGGTGTAATAGCAGCTATTACCTATAAATATTACCAAGACTAATATAAGCACTCGCTTTTAGTATTAAAAAGACGTACAAAATTTTGTACGTCTTTTTTTTAGTACTCTTTTTTATGGTTATTTTGCATCCATGCTTCAAATGGCTGAGTGTGGCTGGAAAGTTCAAGCTGTTGAATGGTTAAAGATCTTTTTTCTGTAGGTAGGCTTATTTCATGGTAAATAAAAGAATCATCAAATCCACTTGATGCAGCATCGTTGCGATTACTTGCAAAAAAAACAGCTTTTGGACGCGCCCAATAAATAGCGCCGAGGCACATAGGACAAGGTTCACATGAGCTGTAAATTATGCAGTCAGTGAGTTGAAAGCTTTTTAGTGTTTTGCAGGCAGCGCGAATAGCTGTAATTTCTGCATGAGCTGAGGGGTCATTGTTTTGAGTAACTTGGTTTGTACCAGTTGCTATAATAACATTATTTCTTGTTATAACCGCACCAAAAGGACCGCCATTATGTTTAGCAACGTTATCATAAGCAAGTTTAACGGCTTTTTCTAAAAACTGATTATGTAAAGAGTGAGTCATTGCAATAATCCTTTTGAGTTTAATTTGAAGCTTTTGTGCTTTTCGCGTATCATCAAAGAATAGTTGATATAAGGTTAAAGTAAATACAATAAAGTAGCTATATAGTTTTTTATAGCTTTGTTAGGTGGCATACATGAAAATATCATTAAGATGGGTATTGGATCATATTGATGTATTATGGGAAAAGTTCGATGCAACAAAAGCAGTGCGCTTATTTAATGAAAAAACAGCAGAAATAGAGTTTGTTGAGCATAAAAAAATAAATAAAGAAAATTTTAGCATAATAAAAGTAGATGAAAAAAATAATATACTAAGCATTGATGCCACCATCACGCAAAAAATTTTTTTAGAAAGTGCCCATGATAATGCTTTAGCAGAAGGGTACTATCTTGTTGTTAAAGATAAAAAAAAGTATCGGATTGCAACTGAGCGTGACCTTGGTGGAACAAAAGAAACTTTTTTGCCTTCTTTGTATTATGAAAATGATAAACAAGCAGCAGAGTGGTCAAAAAGTATACATGAAGATGATATTGTATTAGACATTGATAATAAGTCTATTACGCATCGACCAGATCTTTGGAGTCATCGTGGTATTGCTCGAGAACTTGCAGCGCTCATGAATCTTGGCTTTAAGGAAGAAAAAAACTTTTTACAAACAATATCAGAGAAAACATATGAAGATGCTGTCTCGCTTAATGAATATCCAGTAGCTGTTTCAGTACAAACACCAAAATGCACACGTTTTTCAGCATTATACTTTGAAAAGCTTGCTACAAAACCTTCAGCGCTTTGGATGGTTAATCGTTTGTCTTGTATAGATGAGCGGGCTATAAACTTAACGGTAGATGCCACTAATTATGTACTTTTTGATATCGGGCAGCCATTGCATGCATTTGATGCCAAAAATATTGAAGGCAATGCTATTACCATTAGTCAAAAAGTGCTATCAGATAATATTCAGAAAAAAGATAAACTATTTTTGCTTGACGGCCAAGAGATCACTGTTTTACCGCAAGACATTATAATTTCAGATAATGAAAAGCCTCTTGCCTTGGCAGGAATTAAAGGTGGTAAATGTTCTGGCATTACAGGCCAAACTAAACAGGTTTTTTTGGAAGCAGCACATTTTGATGCAGCAACGATTCGACAAACAGGGCAGTATCATAAGCTTCGAACTAATGCTTCAGCACGCTTTGAAAAAGCTATTGATTCTAGCGGCACAACGCTAGGTATTGGTAGGTTTTTAAAATTAATAGAAAGTGAAAAAGTTCCTTATGTTTTAAAAAATAATATAATTACCATTGGTGCTAAGCAGCCACCAAAATTTTTAGAAGTAGAGCATGAGTATATTGTTAAAAAAATTGGTATAGAAATAGAACAATCTTTTATTGTAAAGACATTAGAGAAAATAGGATTCAAGGTTGTTGTTAAAGAGCAATCTTTAAATAAAGAGATCGGTAGTAAAGTAATCTATACTATTCGTATCCCAAGCTATAGAGCGACAAAAGATATAACAATAAAAGATGATATTGTAGAAGAAATAGTACGATTTTATGGATATGGTTCATTGGCTCGTATGTTGCCAAAAAGAATCATGCAGCCGCATGGAGAAAATGAAGTAAGGCATAAAGTGCAAAGTGTTAAGGAATTTTTTGCTTATAGTATGAAGATGCGAGAGCTTTATAGCTATGCTTTTTATGATGAAACATTTCTTGAATCTTTGAGGTGGCAGCCTGTAAAGGCAGTTACCGTTAAAAAGCCTGTTTCTGAAAAATATAAGCGATTGGTTACCTCTTTGATCCCAGGTATTTTGCAAGCGTTAGTAGTTAATCATAAGCAAGAAAAAATGAACTTTTTTGAACTAGGAAATATTTGGATTCCTGGAGCTGAAGAAGGTGTTTTAGCCATTGAAAAAGCATCATTAGCAGGAGTTTTTTTTGATAAAAATGCAGTTGATTTTTATGAGTTTAAAAAAAAGTTAGTAGATTTTTTTAAGGTAGAGCATTTAGATATCATATGGCATCAAATAAAAAATCCGATAAGCCCTTGGTATATGCCATATCAAACGGCAGAGCTGCGAGTTGAGGGTAAAGTTATTGGTGTTGCTGGTAAAATAATGCCATCGTTTTTGCACGCTGTTATCGAGGGAGATGCATTTGTGTTTGAGATTGACGCTACGGCATTGTTTTCATATAAAAAACCGATGCATCGTTATGAGCCGCTTCCAAAATATGAAGCAATTATGCGAGATGTTACTATTGAGTTGCCGTTGTTTATTACTGCAGAGCAGTGTATCAAGAAAATAGAGCAAGCAAATGGTTTAATTGCATCAGTGTCACTACGAGACATCTTTATGAAAAAAGAATGGGTAGATACTCGAGCATTAACATTTAGATTTACTATACAACCAAACAACAAAACATTAATAAAAGAAGAAATTGAAGTGATTGAAAAATCAGTAAATTATGCATTAAATTCCTTGGCGGTAAGTGCGTAAAAATGCAGCAATTACTTAAAGCAATAAAGCAAAATTTTATAGGTGCCTTTTATATAAGTCTTTTTAGTACCATTGTTTTCTTTGATCGACTTACTAAGTGGTATGTTTTTACATGTCAAATGACAAAAAAAATTATTACTCCGTGGTTAAGTGTCGATTTGGTATTCAATCGAGGCATTGCTTGGAGTTTTTTTTATACTAAATCAAACTTTTGGTTTTTGGTACTTTCATTAGTAATTACTCTTATTCTTGTTGCATTAATGAGAGTTACGATATCTTTATGGCAGCAAGAAAAGTTACTCTTGGGGCACACTTTAATGCTTGCAGGGGGCATGTCAAACCTTATTGATCGCTCTTTATATGGAGCTATTGTCGATTTTATTTCTATACATTATAGTGACTGGTATTTTCCGGTATTTAATGTGGCAGACATAGCAATTGTTATTGGTGCAGGTATCTGTTTTTATAGTAACTTTATAAAAAGATAATTTTTGTTAACAATGAATATAAAAAAAATAAGTAATTATTGTTTATTAAGTAGGCAATTTATTTTGGCTAAGTTTTGTTTAATGCAAAGCTTAGTATATCGTTTTTTATATAGCATTATTTCAATTATTGTGCCAACGATATGTTCTTGTTGTCAAAAATATGTAAAAGAAAGAACGATTTTATGTGGAGCGTGCAAGGCTAATATTGTTCCGGTGATTTCTACAGAATTAAAGATTACCAAAAAGCAGGGACTAGTGGTTTATGCAGCAGGAAAATATCAAGACCCAGTAAAGAAATTAGTTTTAGCAAAAAATTGGCGTGATTCTCTTGCAGCATATGAGTTAGCGCACATCATATATGAACACTCTGTTATAAAAAATAAATCTTTTGATTATATTGTGCCAATTCCTTTACACTGGAAGCGTCATATGCAAAGAGGATATAATCAAGCAGAAGAAATTGCATTGATTCTTTCTCAAAAAACTGGTATTAAATATGTATCTTTATTGCAAAGAAAAAGGGCGACTTTGGCACAAGCAAGTCTTAATGCAAACAAGCGCTTTTTAAATGTTAAAGATGTTTTTGTTTGTGCTAAAAACCAAAGGAGTTGGGTTAAAGGTAAAGAAATTTTATTAGTAGATGATGTAATGACAACAGGTGCAACTTTGCATGCAGCAGGAAGAGCATTATTGACTTTACAGCCAAAAAAAATAAGCGCAGTTGTTGCTGCACGAGGGCGATAATTGTGTGTAATAAGTATTTTGTGAAAAATGTAATGAGAAGTTTTTTAAGCAGTAGCAGGTTATAGTGTTAATTTTTTGCTATAAATAAGTTACTTTTTTAAGGATTGTAAATTGTTGTTTTCATGTTATGCTTTGCCAATACACTTAAGTATGGGTTATTATTAAAAAATATTTTTTATTTTAATATATTTAAAAAGGAAATTGTTATGGAAAATAATACAATTAAAAATACATTAAAGTTTTCATTAGTAATTGCAGCGACAATGCTGTTATCTGGGTGTAATCCTTTTGACTGGGTTAAAGAGAAATTTTCGGGGAGCAAAGAAGCAGAGCCTAGCATGATGCAAGATGACATGATGGAAGATGAAGACGATATGATGGAAAAAAAAACGACTAAATCAATGAATGCTGTTGAGAGTGACGATGGCGATAACATGATGCAGCATGAAGATGATATTCATGATGACAGTGAGTCTATTGTTACTCTTGATGGTAAGCCAGTAGTTACCATGCAAGCAGTAGAAGAAGAAATTGCATCACTGATAGAAGAGCAACCTGAACTAAAAGCTTTATTGCCTATGATTCCAGACTTGAAAATGCAAGTTGCTAAAGGATTAACGATGCAAGCAGTAGTAGACGAATGGGTTAAAAGAAATGCTGATAATGATTATCGAAAAAAATTGCAGCGTGTTGTTAAGCAAACAAAACGTATGTTTGATCATCAGTGGTTTAATGGTCAGCATCCAGTATCTATTAGTGATATGCAAGTAAAAGAGTTCTATGATAATAATAAAAATAAAATGGTTGAGCTTATGGTATCTCGCGGTGGCATAAATGGCTCGGGTGTTGCATTTGATTCATCAGAAAAAGCAGAAGATTTTTTAAATCATCTAGGAGATCATGATTTAGCAATGGCAGCTCATGATATGTCACCAGAGATGAATGTAGAAGAGTTTACTGCAGTTGGCCCGCATAGTTCAGATATTGATCCAATGGTGCGTAATGCATTCTTAAGCATGAAAAATTTCCCAGAAAATAAAGTGGTAGAATCTGCAGGAAAATATTGGGTACTTCAAGGACATTCAAATGAAGAAGAAAAATATCAATCATTTGAAGAAGTCAAAGATATGATTAGACCAATGGTTGAAAAAGAAGAACAAAAAAATCAAATAGAAAGCTTAGTTAAAAAGTATGAAAGTCAGTATAATCTAGAAATTAATGATGATCTTATGAATTCACTTCGATCAACACCTCAAGGCATGCCACAAGGAATGCCTAATATGGAGCATATGATGGAAGATGATAATGAGGACATGCATGATATGATGAATGATGATCATAAAGAAATGCCTGGTATGCAACACATGATAGAAGATGATATGCATCAACCAACAGCAGGCGCATAAAAACTAAAAAAAAAGGAAGTGGACTTTATATAAAGCTCACTTCCTTTTTTTCGTTAAGGCTTTATTAAAGAAAGTTAAAAGTAGTAAAGTGTGTTTTTGTTGTAATACATTTATTATCATAGGTAAAAAATCATGAGCAAAAATAATTTCAAAAAAATACTGTTTATGAGTTTATTCATAGCAAATGTATGGGTTGATAAGTTAAAAAGTAATTCTAAGTCAAACCGCATTTTTATTGATGGTATTGCAGCAGTTATACATGGTACGCAGGTAGAAAAAAGAGAAATTGTTACCGTTTCAGAAACTCAGCGCCCTGGCATTGATAATAAAGTCCATGATCTTGATTCTCTTATTCTACAAATTTTATTTTGTTTTGAGGCAGAAAAATATCATATTAATATTTCCGATGAAGATGTTGAGCGTAAATTAAAACAAGTTATGCAAGACAACAATATTGGTAAAAAAGAGCTAACAGCTATGTTTTTTAGATCTGGATATACATACGAAGAAGGCAAAGATATTTTTAAGCGCATGATTACTGCCGGAAATGTTGCAGAGTTTTGTGTAACACGTGAGGCTCTTATTGTTCCTAAAAAAGCGGTAGAAAGATATTGGAAAGAAAATCCAGAGTATACAAAAGCACGACTTGTTGTTCAGCGTGGTGTAATTCCATATAATTATCGTCAATCAAAAATAGAACAAGAAAAGCTATGTACTGAAGAAATAAGCCAGAATAATGAAGACTGTATTACATGGTATCCAGCTTTTTCAATAGATCAAGTAGATATCTCAGAAGAAAAGCAGTTTATTTTAGCACTTCCCGAAAATAAAACATCCAATCTTTTCAGAATAGCAGAAGGTTTTGAGGTTTATAAGCTGATTAAAGCGTATCCTGAAGAACTACGGTCAATCGATGATCGATATGCAGATATTGTCGATGCTTTACGCCGCCCAAAATATCAAGAAAAATTAGCCGCATACAAAGAAAAGCTATATAAGCAAGCATCTATTGTTTATTATTAACTTAAATTAATAAAGCTGTTAAAATGTTTTTATTGTTTTTAGTAAAGTAGTAATTGTTAGTTTTTTATTGTAACTATTTAATGTGCAACAAGTTAAAGGCTTTTATATGAAGAAAAACTTTTTATTAGTAATGACTATATTAAATTTTGTAGTTTTTTTTATAGTAGAAAGTTATAGTGAAAAATATACGTATGATATTATAAATCAGCGCGTTAAATCATACAGTATTTCTAAAGATAAAAAAAATAGATTTTTAAAAAAGAATACTTTTCTAGAAGCAGTTAAAAAACTTTTTGAACCTGCAGAGTCAACTTTTAAACCAAAAAATACTCCTATGATGTTGAGTGATGTTTGGGAGGAGTACGGTGTTAATGCAGTTCCTAACTATGCAGTTATTCAGCCAGAAGCGGTGAAAGATTTAAATTTATTACAGGGTTCATCTATTCCTAAAAATAGTTTTATAAGTCATGTTACAACAAATGATTTTGGTAAGACTAATAAACACGATTATCTTACAACAATTTTTGGCCAAAAAAGGTTTACAGAAATTATTGCAATGCCAGAGTTTGATTTGGCGATTATTAAAGCACGTCAAGAAAAAATAAAAGTATTATTTAAAAAAAATGTATTCAGGAAAGATTGCTTTGATATTTTACAGAAAATGAAAATGTATGAATCATATTTTTTTTATTATTTTGATAGATATGGATTAGACAATGCAGCAAAAGCAATTTATTTACCAGAGTGTATGATGATTGCAACAAATGATTCTCCTCATGTGATTACTACCGTAGATATAATGAGTAAAGGCGTTATGCGGTTTGCTGGTTGTGTAGCTTCAGGTTATTTTATGAAAGATAGTTTACCTTCTTGGATTAAATGGTCAGAAGAAAGTTTTTTTAATAGGTCAAATACTCCAGAAAGAGATTTTTTTAAAGGTAATTCATATAACGCAATGTGCGCGTTTGTTGTTTTTTCTTATCTTGTTTATGAGGCTGTAGCCTTAAAAACTTATTTAGAAGCCGTGAAAAGCATACAGGAAAGAGTTATAGGATTTGCACAGCAAGTAAAACTTTCAAAAGAGCTGCTAGAAAAGGCTCGCGATAATAATATAATTTTTGATGGTATAGATGAGCAAATTTCTTTTTTAGCCGGAAGAAATGTTACAAAGATTTTGAGAAACAAAGGCTTAGAAGAAGATCTTGTTAGAAAAGTTGAGTGGTTGCAAGGGCAGTTGTGGAGTCGAGCATATTTTTCATCTGGGCATATTTTAGTTGCTAATAAATATCTTTGTGATCCAGAAGTGAGAAAAGTATATAAAGAAGCATTTGAAATGATCGGAGAAGTTGATTGTTATGTAGCGCTCGCTAAAAAAATGGCAGCACACAAAGATAAAGCTAATGCGCCATTTTGCTTTGTTGATTTCATTGAAAATAGCCAAAAGCCATTTATAGATATAAAAAATTTTTGGAATCCATTTATATCAGATGACGTTGTTGTGCCAAATGATTTAACATTGAATGGAGCCAATGGGGTTCGTGGTTTAGTTGTTACCGGCCCAAATACAAGCGGCAAATCTGGAAATGCCAAAGGATTTTTCTTAAATCTGATTTTAGCGCAAAGTTTTGGTATTGCAGCAGCAAGTGAGTGCAGTATGACGATGTTTAGAAGAATTATTACGTATCTGAATATTGCAGATGATGCTGGCAGAGGTTTATCGCTTTTCAAAGCTGCAGTAAAATGTGCTAATAAGCTTGTTAAAACATTATCAAGGTTGCCCAAAAATGAGTTTGGTGTTTGTTTAATGGATGAGCCGTATGTAGGAACAGAACAGGCAGCAGCAGCAAAAGCAGCAACTGAAAATATATTATCAATTAATGGGCTTGAAAACTGCTTGTTTATCGTCAATACTCACATGAATGAATTAATTAGTTTAGAAAAATCATATCCTTCAATTGCAAACTATAGAATTGGCGCTGTTTCCAACTCAGAAACGGGGCGAATAGAGTTTACTTACAAGCTTGAGCCCGGCATTTCTGAAATTAGTAGTGCAGCACAAGTAGTTGCAGACGTAGACGAAGATGATGATTTTGATGATGAAGAATAGGAAAGTTGTATAAACAAGTATTTAAGTTATGCAAGTAAAGGCGTTGTAATGCTTTTGTTTGCATGTTATTTTGGGTTGAAATGTATTTTTTTTTAGATTATATTTACTAAATGCTTTAAGTAAAGGTTTTTTTGTATGAAGAAAAGTTTTTTTATTGGAATAGTTATGGTGAGTTTTGCAACAATGCAGGGCTACAGTGATAAGTATACAGAGAGCCTGATAAATGCGCGCTTAAAGTCATATGATTTATCTAAAAATCTTGAAGAAGTTAAACCTTTGTTGCCACAAGGTTTTTTCAATAAAATAAAAAATCTTTTTGTAGCAGGCAAAGACTTTTCTGTTAATGAAAAATCATTGCCCATTAAACTGCAAAACAGTTGGGATGAATTTGGCATTAATTCTTCAAGTGTCCCCGTTATTCAGCAGGAAGCGATAGCTGACTTAGAGTTATTACAAGGATCATTTGACTCAGAAAATAGTTTTATAAGTCGTATGACAAATAGTTTTGGCAACTCAGATGTGCGAAAATATCTTGTAACAACGGTTGGAGAAAAAATATTTGCAGAATTCATTGCAATGCCAGCATTTGATTTATCGATAATCAATGCACGACAACAATCAATAAAAATTTTATTAGAAGATTCGTTGCTTCGAGAAAAATTCTTTAGTACTTTGCAAAAAATGAAAAAACATGAGCCAGATGTATTCGATTTTTTTGGCAAAGATGGATTAGATGGCTCACTTAAAGCTATTTCGCCAGCAGATTATAATGAATATCCTTATTTTAATAGTGCAATGAGCAGAACAGGGGATTTTGCTAGAACGCCTTTAGGTATAATGAGTATATTTAATATAATGACTATCACTATGGGTGCAGGACTTGTTTATGGAGCATATTCTTATATTTCTGAAGAATCTAAAGTTATGCTTAAAGAATTGGGTAAGTTAAAGGATGATGATACTCGATTAAGTTATACTAAAAGGTTTGCATGGGCCAATTGTAAAGATACAATAAAAAATATTAAAGAAAATCCAAAACCTTATGCATATTTCTACGGATTATTCCTTTCTCCGTTGTGGTTATACCTTATGGGAGGATCAAAAGCTCATTCAGATGTAGTTAAAAGTGTGCAAAAAAAAGTGATAGGCTTTGCACAGCAAGTAAGGACTTCAAAAGAATTGTTGGAAAAAGCTCGCGATAATAATATGGTGTTAAATGGCATAGATGAGCAAATTTCTTTCTTAGCGGGAAGAGATGTTGCCAGCATTTTGCAAAAGAAAGGTTTAGCTGCATCGCTTATTAAAAAAGTTGAGTGGTTGCAAGGACAGCTGTGGAGTAGAACATTTAATGAAGGCAAGCCATCATACTTTTCGTCTCCTGGTCATATTTTACTTGCTAATAAATATCTATCTGATCCAGAAGTGAGAAAAGTATATAAAGAAGCATTTGAAATGGTCGGAGAAGTTGATTGTTATGTAGCGCTTGCTAAAAAAATGGCAGCACACAAAGATAAAGCTAATGCGCCATTTTGCTTTGTTGATTTCATAGAAAATAGTGAAAAGCCATTTGTTGATATAAAAGATTTTTGGAATCCATTTATATCAGACGATGTAGTTGTGCCAAATGATTTAATATTGAATGGTACTGATGGCATTCGTAACTTAATTATTACCGGACCAAATACAAGTGGTAAGTCTGGAAACACTAAAGGATTGTTCTTAAATCTGATTTTAGCGCAAAGTTTTGGTATTGCAGCAGCAAAAGAATGTAGTATGACGATGTTTAGAAGAATTATTACGTATCTGAATATTGCTGATGATACAGGGAATAATTTATCACTGTTCAAAGCCGCAGCAAAACGTGCTAATAAAGTTGTCAGAACATTATCAAGCTTGCCAAAGAATGAGTTTGGTGTTTGTTTAATGGATGAGCCGTATGTAGGAACAGCACATGAAGCAGCTGTTATCGCAGCAACTGAAAATATATTATCAATTAATGCGCTTGAAAACTGTATGCTTATCGTTAATACGCATTTAAAAGAAATAACTGAATTAGAAAATTCATATCATTCAATTGCAAATTATAGAATTGGCGCTGTTATCAACTCAGAAACAGGGCGAATAGAGTTTACGTATAAACTTGAGCCAGGCACTTCTGAAATTAGTAGTGCAGCACAAGTAGTTGCAGATGTAAAAGATGAAGATGACTTTGATGATGAAGAATAAGAAAGTTGTATAAATAAGTATCTAAGAATTGAAGCAAAGGCGTTGTAATGCTTTTGTTTCCATGTTATTTTGGGTTGAAATGTATTTTTTTTTAGATTATATTTACTAAATGCTTTAAGTAAAGGTTTTTTTGTATGAAGAAAAGTTTTTTTATCGGAATCATTCTGGTAAGCTTTGCAGCAATGCAGGGCTATAGCGATAAGTATACAAAGAGTATTATAAACGCACGCTTGAAATCATATGATTTATTAATAGAAGCAAAAGAAAATAAACCAATAATTCCAACTACTCTTCCTGAAATATTAAAAAGTCTTTTTGTTTCTGCCAAAGAGGTTTATGTTACTAAAAAATCGTTGCCAGTTAAGTTGCAAGATACTTGGAAAGAATTTGGCATTAATTCTTCAAATGTCCCCGTTGTCCAGCAAGAATTGATAAGCGACTTAGAGTTATTGCAAGGATCATGTGACTCAGAAAATAGTTTTATAACTCATATGACAACAGATAATTATGGCAAGCTGGATGCACAAGAATGTCTTGTAACAACCTTTGGGCAAAAAAGATTTGCAGAAATCATTGCGATGCTAGAATTTGATTTGCCAATAATTAATGCACGACAACAATCAATAAAGGGTCTAGTAGAAGATTCGTTGCTTCGAGAACAATGCTTTAGTATTTTACAAAAAATGAAAAAATATGAGCCATATGTATTTGATTTTTTTGGTAAAGATGGATTGGATGATTCTCTTAAGACTGTTTATCCAAGCTTTATGATGAGAATGATTGCTCTTGATGAATTTCCTTACCCGGTGAGTGTTTCAAATAAGTTGCCTCTTATATCTCCAGTATCGATGTTATCATTAGGCGTGATTAGTACAATTTTTGGTATCAAAAGCGGCAAGTCCGAATTTTTTTTTCCAGCGGGATACCTCATGTTTCTGGGCACTATTCTACTTTCAGTAGAAAAATTGTTTGCAGATTCCATTAAGAATTTACAAGCAAAAGTGATAGGGTTTGCGCAACAAGTAAGGCTATCAAAAGAACTATTGAAAAAAGTTCGAGCAAATAATATAGCTTTAGATGGCATGAACGATCAAATTTCTTTCTTAGCAGGAAGAGACGTTGCCAGTATTTTGCAAAGGAAAGGTTTAGATGCATCGCTTATTAAAAAAGTTGAGTGGTTGCAAGATAATTTGTGGCGCGGAACATTTAATGAAGGAAAGCCATCATACTTTTCGTCTCCGGGGCATATTTTAATTGCTAATAAATATCTTTGTGATCCAGAAGTGAGAAAAGTATATAAAGAAGCATTTGAAATGGTTGGAGAAGTTGATTGTTATGTAGCGCTGGCTAAAAAAATGGCAGCACACAAAGATAAAGCGAATGCACCATTTTGCTTTGTTGATTTCATTGAAAATAGTGAAAAACCATTTATGGATATAAAAGATTTTTGGAATCCATTTATATCAGACGATGTAGTTGTGCCAAATGATTTAATATTGAATGGTACTGATGGTATTCGTAACTTAATTATTACCGGACCAAATACAAGTGGTAAGTCTGGAAACACCAAAGGATTTTTCTTAAATCTGATTTTAGCGCAAAGTTTTGGTATTGCAGCAGCAAGTGAATGCAGTATGACGATGTTTAGACGAATTATTACGTATCTGAATATTGCTGATGATACAGGTAATAATTTATCACTGTTTAAGGCCGCAGCAAAACGTGCTAATAAAGTTGTCAGAACATTATCAAGCTTGCCAAAGAATGAGTTTGGTATTTGTTTAATGGATGAGCCTTATGTAGGAACTGCACATGAAGCAGCATTGAAAGCAGTAAAGAAAAATATATTATCAATTAATGCGCTTGAAAACTGTATGGTTATCGTTAATACGCATTTAAAAGAAATAACTGAGCTGGAAGATTCATATCCTTCAATTGCAAACTATAGAATTGGCGCTGTCACAAACTCAGAAACAGGGCGAATAGAGTTTACTTACAAGTTTGAGCCAGGTATTTCTGAAATTAGTAGTGCAGAACAAGTAGTTGCCGATGTGGAAGAAGAAGATGATGATTTTGGTGATGATGAGTAGTAGCTTTAGCTACAACAGTTCACATTTTAAATAGATCATAGAAAAGAAGAAAGAAGAACTTTTAAATAAAGTTCTTCTTTCTTCTTTGTTTTTTTTAATAGGTGCTTTAGATATATAAAAAGTAATAGTTACTCTTCTTTTTCTTCTAGTGATTCGCCATAAAGCTGCATCGACTTTTCAATCAGAGTGGCTTTATTTTTCTCTAAACTAGGTTTGCTAGAAAAATAAGTAGTTAAAAGCTCTTGCATGCTTGTGGGTTTGTGTGAGCTGTTGAGCCGATTAATTCTGCTCGTCATTTCATATCGTGGAATGATTCCTACCACATAGTGTGCTTTAGATAAGCTCTTGTGCACCATTTTTAAATCAACAGCATCATGAATGTTACTTGGCACATAATATATTATTTTTACAATGGCGTGTGAAAGTGAGTGTTTTTTGATGGCGTTGAGTACTTGTTCTGTATGGTCACTTTTTTCATCCAAGACGAGTTCTATTTGTATGAGAGATCGTTGAGGCGTTTTAATAAACTCATGATGCGTGTTTGTTTTGCTTTTGATAGTTACCAAGCAAAAGCCTTTATCTTCTTTTCTTTCGCCAAAATCGATCCGTTCTGGTGATCCTGAATATACAACTGCAGGGTGGCCATTTTTATTGAGATCTTGATAGCGATGTAGATGGCCAAGTGCAACATAGTCAAACGGCTTTATTGCAAGTTGTGATGGAAATAAAACCGGATCATTGCCATAAATTGCTCGTTTTTCTGATCCTGAAAATATACCAGAGCTTACGGTTAAGTGTCCTGCTAATACAGCTGGAATAGCAGGATCAAGTTTGTGAGCTTTTTGTTGAATAATCGTTGCAATAGCAGATGAAATGTAATCAGTGATATCGGTAGAGCTTTTTTGGTACTGTTCTGTATTCATACTGATATTGTTTCGTGTTGGCCACGGGATTCCTACAATATTTATTGGACCATTTTTAGTCTTAATTGTTATTGTTTTTGGTTGTGCAATAACGTGAAATCCATCAGAAGGAAATTGAGAAAAAATATCAAGTGAATTAGCTTTGCCAAAACTCAGTGGGTGATCGTGGTTGCCAACAATGATAACAATAGGAATATTGTTATCATACAGGCGTAAAAAACATCTAAATAAAAGTTTTTGCTGCGTTGGTGTTGGGTAAGCAGTTTTATAGGCATCACCAGAAAAAAGAAAGAAGTCAACTTTTTTTTCTATAGCAGTATCAATACAAAAATTAAGAGCTTTTTCAAAATCAAGTAATCGCGTGTGAATGCCAGTTTTAGCATCAACGCGCCCATAATTTTCTACGCCAAAATGTATATCTGCTGTATGAATAAATGTAATCATAAATTATTATAAAGCCTTATCAAAAGTTTTTTGTGCGGGGATAAAGTAAGCATCATTATCATTTTTTTTTGCTTTACCTTCTTTTTTTGAGGAGCAATTAGTTTTTTTGTTTAAATTTACTTTTTTAGTATAGTCAGCTTTATTTTCTTGTTTTTTTCGTGCAATGGCCAAGCTATTTGCGGGGACATCTTGTGTGATGGTTGACCCGGCTGCAATAAAAGCATTTTCTTCAATTTTTATTGGGGCGATAAGAGTGCTATTACTACCAATAAAAGCATTTTTTTTAATAATAGTTTTATGCTTTTTTTTACCATCAAAGTTGCAGACAACGTTTCCTGCACCAAAATTAACATTACTTTCAGCAGTAGTATCCCCAATGTAAGCAAGATGTTTTGCTTTGCTACTGTTTCCAATAATACTATTTTTTACTTCAACAAAATTACCGATTTGGGCATTAGGTCCAATTTCTGATTTGCTGTGTACATGAGCAAAGGGGCCAACGATGCTATTTTTTTTAATAATGCTATTGTAAATTACTGAGTGCGGTTTGATGGTAACATTATCTTCAATCGTAGAATTTTCTATGATTGCATCTTTAATTGAGCAGTTTTTACCAATTTTTGTGCCAGCTGTTATCGTTGTATTTCCAGCTATTGTTGTATGTTTTCCAATTTCTACATCGACGTCAATCGTGCTTATTGAGTTTCGCTCGAATATAACGCCAGAGGCTTTTAGATTCTCAATAACCTTATGTTGTAAAAACTTTTCTATATAATCAAAATTGTTTACACAATCTGCAGGAAGAAGGCAGTGAGCATCATTAGAGGGAGATGTTATCGCAATAGTTTGCTTTGCTTCTTTTTGAAGTGCAAGGTTGATTATGTCACTCATATTGCAGGTGCTATTAAATGGTTTTTCGCTTAATGTTTTTTCGTGTTTGTTTAAAAATTCTTTTTTGAAAATATAAACACCACTATCCATAAGAGACTTATTGTTTATAGGGTTTTTACATTTTATTTTATCATCGAGATAAGTCAATTTTTGATCATTTAGTATATCAGTATAGCTAAAAAGTGGGTGAGAATTGTTCGGTGAAGAGGCGTTTTCGAGAAATGTATGAACGATTTTTTTGTTACTATGATATAAATGAAGTAGTAGCTTTATGTCTAGAAGTGGCATATGGGCAAAAGAAACAAAAATGTTATTTGAGTCCCAATGTTTACTCGTTGCTAAAAAAGCATTTCCAGAGCCGTGATTTTTTTTGATAATAACAAAAGTAAAATAATTAGGATATTTATTTTCTATTAAAGTAGTCAGAGCATCTTTATCTTCATGCCTTATGACAATAGTTGTTTTAATTTTATTAGAAAAAAAGATATTAGCTTGATGCAATATTAACTCTTTGCCGAGTAGTTTTTTTGTTAAGGTGTGACGATTGAGCGCCATTTTTGGAGTGTTTCCTGTAGCAATAATGACGGCTTGTATATCAAAATTTGGAAACATAATAATCCTATAGTTAATATGTTGATACAATATCTTTATTTATTATTTATAATTATATTGTATCATAATTTTTTATGATATCTTGGTATAAATTTTTGTTTTATAATGATCTAGCTGGTAAAAAAGTGAATCAGGAATTATAATGAGTTTTCACTGAAAGCATGCTAAAAGAGTTGATCGTTTTAGGATGAAGTTAAAAGTAATTAAATGTACAGTGTAAAATAAAAAATAGTTAGTAGTTCATCGCGAGATGGGCATAGACACACAGGATCATATTATGCTGAAGTATCGCTGCTTAATCGTTGCAATAATAATCTTATTCTTTAACCAAATAGCTCAGGCAATGGTGTATGACAATCGTTTTATACCATTATTTAAGTCACCGCGAGTTATGATGCCCAATAAGCATTCGTGTTTTACTCCAGAGCTGTTTTTTGCAACAGCATCACGGTCTTTTAAGGACTCAGATTCAGATGAAGAAATAGGATTGTCTGAATTGTATGGCCTATATGACCAGGGACAGCTTGCGCGTGCAATGGACTGCGTTGGCCTGCCAAATCTTTTGTTGCCAGAATGGCGTCGTTATGAATTGCGCTGGCATATGAGAGGCAAGCTGCAAGCACAATCATTTGTTTTTTCCTTAGAGAAATCAATCGTTAGCTATTGTAAAAAATTTCACTACTTTGCAGGTATTAATAGCTTAATTATGCAAACGCATGGTAGAACAGAGTTTATTTTTGACAATCAATCGCCTAATAAAGTGTTTGGTGTTGGTAACAATCAAGAACTTGATCAGATTCGTCGTCAAATGAATGACTTGCTTAATTTAAATGCTGGATCATTTAGGCAAATAGGTTTTGGTGATTTTGATATTTATTTTGGCGCGCGTAAGCAATGGGATCATTTATATAAATTTCGTACTTTTTATCTAGATGGCAGATTGGGAGTGCTTGCTCCTACAGGGGTTAATCAGGATTGGAATACTGTCGGTTCAATTCCATTCGGCGGCAATGGGCACTGGGGTATCTATGGTGCAAATAAAGTAGAAATAGAAGTTAAAGAGAATTTAAAGGTAGGATATCTATTTAGGATAAATAAACGTTTTGCGCGCAATGTCAAAATGCGTCTTTCGGTAAAAGGAGAGCCGATTCTATTTGGTGTAGAGTATGGTAAAGTTCGAGTAGATCCAGCACCAACAATAATTTTTGCTCCTTATTTTGCAGCAGAAAACATTAGAGATGGTTTTGGTGTGCATATTGTTTATACCTTGCGTTACCACGGTCAAGATTCTTGGGTAGATTTAAGACAAGGCTCCGATTTAGTAGAGTTAGATTTAAAGCAGGCAATAAAAAATACCGCTTGGAGCTCTGATTATTTTACATTAAAAGCATTTTATGACTTTGGCAAAACAAAAATGGAGCGATCACTGGAACCTGTTTTGTATGCAGCATGGGATATTCCCTCAGCAATGCTTGCAACAAAGCGTGTCTATAAAACCAATCGATTTACTGTTGGAATACAGTTTAGTTTTTAATATAAACCATGAAAAGTTAAAGCTTAGGGGGAATGTTTAATGCTTTTTTGTTTATATGGCATTGATAAGCTATGCTTTTGGAAGTTAGTTTATGCTAAAGCAGTTAATTGTCTAATGTTATAAAAATCAGTACAATCAAATAATAAGTGATTATAGCAAATAAAATTATTCGCGAGATATTTGGGGAACGGCACATATAATGAAAAAACAGGTTCAATCGCACGGCATTTCACTAAAAAAAAAATATGGCCAGCATTTTTTACGAGATGAAAAATATATAGATGCTTTGATACAAAAAATTGATATAAAGGGAGCATCTATTTTTGAAGTTGGCCCAGGACAGGGAGTGCTTACACGTGCTATTTTAAAGAAACGAGTTGCGCGACTGTGGTCATTTGAAATTGACGAAGAATGGGTTGCATACCTAAAAAGAACGCTCTCTGATAAGCGTTTTACTGTGCATTACACTAATATTTTAGATTTTGATTTTTCCTTGTTCAAAGAGCACGCGCCATGGGTAGTATTGGCTAATCTTCCCTATCAAATAACATTTCCCTTGTTTCATTTATTTCAAAAAAATAAAAATTTCTTGCAAGAGGGTGTTGTTATGGTTCAAGAAGAAGTAGCCCAAAGAATTGCGGCCACAAGAGGAAAGTCTTATGGTTATGTTTCGCTATTTTTTCAACATCATTTTGAATGGCAGTTGTTAAGTAAAGTTCCTGCGAGCGCTTTTTTTCCGCCACCCAAAGTTGAATCGCGCTTATTATACTTTAAGCCTAAAAAACAAGAAGATGATTTATTTGTATCAGAGAAAGAAGAAGATAATTTTTGGCAGTTTGTGAAAATATGTTTTAAGCAGCCAAGACGTACGTTAAGAAATAATTTACAGGATCATATTGCGCTCATTGAATGCTTATCAAGTGAAATATTAACTATGAGAGCTCAGCAGCTTTCCTTTGATGATTTATATAGTGTTTGGAAGAAAAAGCCCTAAGGCTTTATAGTTTTTTATCACAGTATAAGGGCGGGCTGAAAGCATATATTGCTTCTTTTTCTCCGACAGGGGCGATGTTTTTTTGTGTAGTGACTGCGATAAATATTGCGTGATTTAATATATGCATCATCAATATGCGAATTATATTTGCTCAGTGAATAAGATTTTGGGGCACATTTATAAGACAACTCTTTCATGCGCTCAATCATTGCAGGTTTTGGGAATTTAAAGGTAGCTATGTTTTTTGATGATCCTTGATTTTTTACTATTATGCTTTCAAATTCAGGGCGAAGGTCAATAATGATTGATTGAGACTCTTCAGGCTCAAGAGATTGCTTTTTGAATTTTTCGGCGCAGTTGATAATAAGTGGTAAAAATGATGCAGTTGGTAATGGATTCATTAAGTAATTTTGGCGATAATTTGCAGGGGTCCAGCCAAAAAACCATAGTTCAATGTGGCCTGGTGAAATATCACGTAAATTTTGAGTATGGCCATACAAAAAAGATTTTTTATTCATATTGTATGTTGATGGTAAAGCCTTTTTTCTGTGAGTTTTTCTAGTTACTTTAATTTTGATCTGAATCAGTTTCTTTGGAAGGTTAAAGTTTTTTCTTTTTTTAAAAATTTGTTTAGAAAAAAATCTTTTTGTTGAAAAAAAATCAAGCTGCTGTATTCGATCGCCCCGTGAATAGATGTGATAAATCTTTTTAAACATAGGGTCATTAATAAAATAATCGGTTTCGCTCTGAACTGGCATGCCGATTAAAATAAGTTCATCAATAGAAAGAGATTTTTTAGAGATCGGTTCTAATAAGTTAGCAGCAGCCATATTTAAGCAAACGTTTCCGCCGTGGCTATATCCTATAAGTCGAAGAGAAGTTTTAATTCCTTGCTTTTTATATTTTTCAACAAGGTCTGTTAAAGATTGATATAGTCCGATAGCATCAATATAGCGCTGAGATGAGCTTAGTAATCCCGCCCAGCCATAAGTATAATAAGAGCGTTGGATGGCAGGGTTTTGAGGGGCTTCCCACTCATTTATTTCTTTAATTAGGCGTGCAAAAGTAGAAGAAGCAGAGCATTTATTGAAGGTTATTTTTTCTAATCCTAAACCTTGCATGACTTGATTATTTTCAAAAAAAGAGTTTTTTCTCATAGAATTAACTGTGCGTGAATATACTGTATTGTTTACTTTATCAAACATAAAGCGAATAAAGTTACTTATTGATAGATGCGGCTTAATGCTCATTATTCCATGAACGAAAACAGTTATCTGAATTTCTTTTGCGGGCAGGGGTAATGTTTTTGTAATAGCAAGATTTAAGGGCTTGTTGTCTATGTTCAGTGTAGGATTGGTTTTGCAAGCAGATTTTTTTGAGGAAGCTTTTTGTAAAAGATCTCCCCAAAATTGGTTGGCAGAATATTTTTTTGCAATATTTGACCATGTTTTTTGTAATAATAGTCGTATAGACAGGCTGTCAAGTGGCATTTTAAGGCTTGAAAGGAGTGATTCATCAGATATTTGATTTTTGCAAGAAGTACTCAGGGGTGTTTTATATGCGATGATAAATAACGTACTGCATAAAAAAAGCAGTAAAGGTATTTTTACTTTCATCGTTTTCCCTCTGGTAATTATAAGCTGATTTTTTAAAACTATAAATAATATAAAGTATACATTTTATAGCTCTGATTATTATTCGTATAGTTCCTTTTAATTGATTATATAAAAAAACAGAAGCGCTATTCAAGTAGTAAGGATATTTCTTGTTTTTTCCTAAAGTTACTTTTTAAATATGCTCCTTTAAAAGTCATTTTAAAGGGTTATGGGAGTTTTTGTTTTTTATGAGTGACTCTAGTGTATAAAAAATTAAATAACACACAAAATTGATTAAAAGTGCTGCAAATTCTTTAGGAATTCCAGTTGGATATAAAGAAAAAACAGCAAGAGATGCTCCCCCAGCTATAATGCTTATTGCTGCAGTATATTGGCTCCCTTCAAGCCCAAGATAGGCAAAAACAAGTGGGACAAGCAAGGAGCAAACAGAGATGCTATAGGCATTTACAAGTATAAAGATGATGTTTTGTGGCATAATATAAGAGCATGCAAGAGAGAAAAGACCAACACTTCCGGTTATTGCTTGTGCAAGTCGTAAATTTTTACTTGAAGAGCTCGTATAGTTAAAGTCTTGAGAAAGATTAGAGCTGATTGCACATAAAATAGAATCTGCAGTTGAAGTAATTGCTGCCATAATTGCACAAAGAGCAAAAGCTACCATAAACTCATTGGTTAGTATTTTTAAAACAGGAATGAGGGGACTGCTTCCTGAAGCTACCGTTAAACCAAGTACTTTAGCTTTTATGCCAAAATAAATAGGTATTAATGAAAAGGCAATTAAAGAAATGCTTGCGCAAAGTGCTGATAGGCTAGCGATTCCTTTATTTCTTGCGGCAAAAAAGCGTTGAGCGAGATCTTGTTCAATGAGTGAAAATAATGCAGGCATAACAATAGTTACGGCCATTGTATTGGTGCTAATGGAATTTTTACCGAAAAAGTATCGTTGTAATCTAAAAATGTTTTTTAAGGTGAAAAGAGCTTTAGGATCGCTAGAGATACTGGTATAAAAAAGCCATGCAAAAACACCGACAATAACTAAAACTTGTGCAGAATCTGTCCATATTACCGCTTTCAAGCCACCAAACATAGTATAGGTGATAACAAAAATCCAAAGCATAATAAACAAGAACTCATAATCAAGTCCAATGCCACGTAACAGTGTCCGCGAAGCGAGAATTTGAGCAATCAAAATGCCGGTTAGGGTGAATACTGACAGAATAGAGGCAACTTTGCGTAAAAATGGAGATTTATATGCTATTTCAAAGAGTTCTGCTGTGGTGCTGACTCCTAATGTTTGTAGTCGAGCAGCCAGGCCAAGTCCTAAAATAGTAAAACCAATACACATGCCAATGGTGTAGAGTAGCCCATAAAGTCCATGAATGTAGGCCTGTTCAGCAGTGCCTGTTAGCATTCCACCGCCAATTTGAGTAGCAACAAGAGTAAGGGTTGTTGCAATGAATCCAACATTCTTGCCCGCTAAGAAAAAATCTTTTGTTGAGGTAACAGATTTAGATGCAAATATTCCAAGGCATAAATAAAAAATATTCAGTATAGTGAAGAGGCCAATAAAATAAGTAGTTATCATGAATATCCTTAATAAAAACTATAAATTTTTAATTTAGTACTTATTGTTGTAAGTGAAAGCTTAATGATCAATATAAGCTTGCTATGCCAATAAACAAAGTATGTTTTTCATTATTGTAGTATAGCAAACAATATTTTGTTGTATATCCAGGATATTGAAATAAAAAGATAAAATATAGAGTTTTTTGTCAGTGTTAGTACACATTGTCAAAGAAAAAGTAAAAAACAACTTGCCATTAATAGACTCATCATTATGTCATTGTTTTGATATGAAATGTTTTTTTAAGCCATCCAGGGTTATTCATGAAAAAATAAAAAATGTATTGTTATGCAGTAGCATAGTTACTCTTTTGCTAGAAATTGAATTAGGCTGTGCTGAAGAGTAAGGTCTTTTTTAGAGGGTTTAATAATAAAAGAAAGAAAAATTGTCTAGCTTTGAGTGTGAGGGAATAGTAGAAGAAGTAGAAGCAGAACAAGTAAGTACCTGATGTGATGCGCAGGCAGAAAAATAATTTTTTAGTTATTTTCCTACTAAAATGAAATTAATTTTTTAAGTATTGCAAGTGTACTATTAAAATTTTCATAATATACGCTTGCGATACCGCTTTTAAGGGCAGCTTTTATATTTTTTATTTTGTCATCTATTAAAATAGCTTTTTTGCCTGTTGGTATACTTTTTTTATACAGCTTAAAAAGTTTTTTATTAGGTTTGGCAATAAAGTTATTTTTTTCTTCTACTGTCATCACCTCAGTAAATAGAGTGAAAATTTTTGCGTGTTTTTTCTTTAGTTCTTTATACATAGATGCGCCAATATTTGATAAAATATCTATTTGATAGCCCAGCTTTTTAAGTTTTTTAATTAAGTTTATCGTTTTTTTATGCGGGCTTTGAGCATTCATTATTTCAGTGATTAATCCAATTAAGGGTTTTATTTTACGATGATTGCTTGCTAGGTGGAAAATAATTGCTTCATTGAGGGTATGCTTAGGAAGCATTTTTATAAGGTCTTTCCATAAGACAGGATTAAAAAACAAGCTTAAAAGCTTCCATTTTTCAGGGCTATTGATAAAAATGTAAAGCATTTTTTTATAGTTATGGCGAAAAATTACTCCATGTAGGTCAAAAGCAAGGATAATGTTTTTTGCCAGGCGATTTTTTGGCAATAGTTGAGCATTGCTCCATTTACTACGCTTTTTAATAAGATAGATCTGCTTTTTCTTGTATAAGACAAAACAAACAACAGCTATAAATAAAATTAATAAAATAATAGTCATACAATATCTCCCTTGTTTTTATAATAATAAAAAAAGACCTTATTAAGAAAGGTTTTTTATAAAATAGCTAAAATCTCATATGAATTTTTTTTGGTCTAAAGCCTATTTTTAAGGCAAAGATGCTGTGTGTATAAAAACAAGCTTTTACTCACGGAACCTATATTTATTTAGTGCTAATTACAATCTTTTCTTAGTTTGGTACACTAGGGGAATAGTAAAAAAATATTTAATTCTTAAGGAGTAAGAATGTTGAAAAATTTATTTAAAGAAGATGTATTGCTGGCAAAATGCAAAAAAACAACAGCATTGCATGGTATTGTATGGGGCTTATTGAGTAAAGTTATGTTATTTGCTCCAGTAAGTGGCATTGTCGGATCTTATTTTGGATTTTTTTCTTTAAGCAATATGGCAACTCCACTGATTGCTGTGCTTTCAAATTCAGCTGGAGCACTGGGATTCTTTAGTTTTTTAGGGTTAGCCCGAGTAGTTGTCTTTGGATTTTCTTTGGTTCAATGTGCAAATTTTATCCCAGGATTATTAGCATCGCTTTCTTTTGTACCGAAATATCGCTTTTTGCAGCTTGTAGTTCCAGTTGTATCCATGGTGCTTTTCATTGCGCATCCAGTAGGCAAAGGCGCGTGGCTTTATACCTTATATTGGTTAATTCCTATAGCGATTTACTTTACTAATAATAAAATTTATACACAGTCTTTAGCAGCAACATTTGTAGCTCATGCAGCAGGATCAGTGTTTTTTTTGTATGCAAGGCCGATGACTTCAGCAGTTTGGCTTGCTCTTATCCCTGTGGTTGCATATGAAAGGCTAGTACTCGCCTTAGGGACCGCTTTAATTTACACTTTGGCTATCCAGTTGAAAAAAGCTTATACGAATGTTGATATGAAAAGTTTTTTTGTTAAAACAGCAGGATAAAATTAAATTTATTAAATAAGCAGAATGATGTATGAAGCACCTAGCGTGTATTATGAGTGGCAACAGAAGGTGGGCTTTGCAAAACAAATGCTCACTTCTTCAGGGTTATCAGGAAGGATTTAGGGCAATTGAGCGTGCCATTGATTTTTGTTTGGAAAAGAAAATTATCTATCTTTCTGGATATGCTTTTTCTTTAGAAAATTTTAGGCGCCCCTTAGAACAACAAAAGATGTTGTTTAGTTTTTTGGCGCATCATGCAACAAAAAAAAGTATAAAAAAGTTCAAGAAAAAACAGGTTCAAGTATGTTTTTTGGGAGATCAGTCAGTATTTTCAGTACAAGTCCAAAAAGCCTGTTCTTTTATAGCAAAAGAAACAGCTATTTCCAGTCCTCAGTTGCAATTAAATCTTTTATTTGGTTATGGTGGCCAGCAAGAGTTAGTGGCGGGCATTAAAAAAATGATTCCTGATATTAAATCAGGAAAAATTGCCGAGAGTGTACTCACTGAAAAAATTCTAGAAAATTATTTGTGGACTAAAGATATACCCCCACCAGATTTAATATTTCGTCCAGATAATGACCAGCGCTTAAGTGGCTTTTTTTTGTACCAGTCAGCATATAGTGAACTTTATTTTTCTGATTGCATGTGGCCAGCGGTCAATAACGATGTATTAGAAGAGGCATATGCTTATTTTCATCGTTGCCAGCGCAATTTTGGAAGATGAGATTAGCCTCTTTCTAAAAACAGATAATCTTATTATCTATGAGTAATAGGCATAAAAATACCTATTGCATTGAGTTCTTTTGTTAGCTGTCGTATAGATTTGAAGTGAATACCAATCATGTTACATTTTCTTGCAGCTATTACATTTTCGATTTTATCATCGATAAAAACAACAATTTTATCATAGTTTGGATTGGCTAATTTATGCATTTTTTTAAAGAACATATGATCTGGTTTTTGTACGAATGGATAGCGTCCTTCAACGTCTACAGTAACGCCATCTTTAATCATAGTATCATTAAAAATCATTGGTAATTTCGCTTTGAGTAAAGGGTATTTAGTATTACTTATATTTGATGCAACAAAGTGCTGTTTGTAGCCAATTCTTTTGAGGGTATTGAGAAATGGCATTATACCACTTTTTAGTTCAAATGATGTTTCAAACTGGCCGATAATTTCTGCATATGATTCTAGTTGGTTTGCAAATTTTAAATATTTTTTTTGTTTACGATTCTTAGGTGTTTTTTCAGCTTTTTCACGATATTCACTGGCTTTTAGCAAAAGCTGATTTTCTGTATATGCACCACCAGCATTACGTTTTTTTGCATCAAGGCAAAGTTTAATCCCCGTTAGGCAGCCTGTCCATCGAAAGGTAAATATGTTCTTGAGTAAGTTCCCTGTTAGTTTACCTCTAAGTTTTCTTTTTAATGTGTAGAATTCAGAGCAAGGGTCGAGAAGAGTATCATGAATATCCCAGTAAATAATAACATTGTTAGGGTTTGCTCCATAGCAATGGCGAGAGCTTGTATAGCTTAGAATATTTTTCGAGAATCCAAAAGTGCAAAAAAATGTTATAAAAAGATAGAAATATTTCTTTATCATTAAATATAACCTTGAATAATTTTATTAAAAACAGCTTTTTTATGGTTAAATAAAGCAAGTTTTGATTCTATTTGTAATTATCATCTCACAATAAATAGTTATATGCAACAGCTTCTGATTAGTGAGCTTTTGCTAAGTGCAAGTTAAGTACTAAGTAGTTTCTATAGAAATGCATAAATATTTTTTGACGGTTTGAGAATTTAGGACGCTGGTTTCAAGTTGCTAAAGATATTGATTCCATTACAGTAATAAAAAAGGGAAAAAGTTCTTGTAATCAAGAACTTTTTCCCTTTTTTATATTTAATAAGTAGATTAAAGTGCTTTCCAATAAGCCGGATTCTGTTGCTATTATTGCTAATAGCATGGCAACCATTTATCTAAGCAACTTACCCGCATACTATAATTGACACGAAAAAACCAAGTACGTCTTAACTGTCTTGCTCCCAGCAGGGTTTACCCCTATAATACATTGCTGCAGTATAGTGTGCGCTCTTACCGCACATTTTCACCCTTACCGCCTTAAATAAAATTAAAAACTCTTTTTAAGGGGCGGTTATTTTCTGTGGCACTATCCATGAGCTTACGCCCTCCTGCCTTGATAGAATTAATAAATTAAAGCTATCTCATGCAGGTGCTGTTTTCGTGTTGGAGTCCGGACTTTCCTCACATAAGAAATAGTTAATACTTTTTATGTGCGATTGCCTAGCAAACCACTTTTTACTTATTATTTATGTTTAAATTTTAGCATATATGAATGATGTTGTACACTAGAGGCATTTTTTGAGTAGTGATTTATGAGTCACTTTAGGGCAGGTAGAGGTGGATAAGTATAAGAAAAAAAGGTTACTATAATTTTTCTATACTCTTTTTTTATGAATTGCTATGATGGGGCTTCTTGATTTGTTTAGTGTATATTTTATCAAGTTTTTAAAAAAGAGTAGTACAATGGCAGATATTGCACCGATTCTTTTAGTTGTGGGAACTCGCCCTGAGGCAATAAAACTTCTTCCGCTATATTTTGCGCTTAAAAAAAAAAACTTACCTGTTTTGGTATGCACAACTATGCAACATGCAGAGCTTTTAAAAGAGCCTTTTTCTCTTTTTAATGTTGTTCCAGATTATAATTTTAATATTATGCGTATTGGGCAAGATATTTTTTATATTACTCAACTAGTATTGCAAAAAACTAAAGAACTTTTACAGCTTGTTCAGCCGTCTCTTGTAATTGTACAAGGTGATACAACTTCAGCATTTTCTGCAGCATTAGCAGCATTTTATAAAAAAATACCAGTGGCGCATATTGAAGCTGGATTGCGGACACATGATATGACTGCACCATTTCCTGAAGAAATGAATCGACGAGTTCTTCAGTTAATTAGCACGTATCATTTTGCGCCAACTAGCTGGTCAGCAGGGCAATTGCTTGCGGAGTCGCAGACTAAAAAGAATATTTTTTGTGTCGGTAATACTATTGTTGATGCTATCCGTATTATACGAGATAAAATAAAAACAAAAGAAGTCATTATCGATAGCAAGCTAAAGCAAATGGTTGAATTAGCAAAAAAAAATAATAAAAAAATTATATTGTTTACCATGCACAGAAGAGAATCTTTTGGTGAAGTTATGCATAGCAGCCTAACTACTTTGGCTAATATTTTAAAAAAAAATAATGATTTGTTTTGCTTTTATCCTTATCATCCAAATCCTTCAGTAATGAATGCAGTAAAAAAAACACACTTGTCAGAGCTAGAAAATCTACTATTAACTGAGCCACTTTTATATCACGATCTTATTTTTTTAATTGAGCAGTCAGATCTTGTTGTAACTGATTCTGGGGGATTGCAAGAGGAAGCGGTCAGCTGCAATAAGCCGGTTATTATTTTACGAGAAAATACAGAGAGAATGGAGGCGGTATGGGCAGGAGCTGCAGAGCTTGTTGGCTCTAATCAAGAAAAGTTTGAGTTGGCAGTAGAGCGTTTACTCTATAGAAGAGTAGGTGAGCATGGCTTGCAAGAAAAAATATTTGGTAATGGTTTTTCTGCTGATAGTATTGCACATATATTACGGGAACAGTTAAAAGTTCATAAAGCCGTTGAAATAAACACTGATGTGGCAACAAAAGTTAATAAAATACATAATAAAAAAAAGGTCTTTTTTGTGAAAAATAAAGAAAAAAAGATAGCAGTTTTTGGTTTAGGATATATTGGACTTCCAACAAGTATTGTTTTAGCTGATGCTGGATATGAAGTAGTTGGTATTGATACTAATGAAAAAAAAGTAGCGAGTATTAATTCCGGAGATCCAACTTTAGTCGAGCCAGATCTTTTTGAAAAGCTTGCAGTGGCTTTAAGTGATAATAATTTTTTTGCTACCACAAATCCAATAAGCGCGGATGTATTTATTGTAGCAGTGCCTACGCCAATAACTGAAGTGAAGACTGCAGATTTGAGTTTTGTATGGCAGGCGCTAGATACTATCTGTCATGTTTTGAAAAAGAATGATCTGATTGTGATTGAATCAACAATACCTGTTGGTACAACGCAAAAAATAGCACTATTTGTACAAGAAAAAACTGGCATGAAGGCTGGCATAGATGTTTTTATTGCACATTGTCCCGAGCGTGTTTTGCCAGGAAATATTTTTTATGAACTTGTGCATAATGATCGTATTATTGGTGGCATTAGTGAGAAGTCAGTAGAAGAAGCACGAAAATTTTATGCAGCATTTGTGGTAGGATCTTTATATTTAACAGATGATAAAACAGCTGAGCTTGTTAAGTTGGTAGAAAATAGTGCGCGGGATACCCAAATTGCTTTTGCCCATCAAGTTGCTGATATGGCAACTGAAATTGACAGAAATCCATACGAAGTAATTGAGTTAGCAAATAAGCATCCAAGAGTAAATATTTTACAGCCTTCTTGTGGTGTAGGTGGGCATTGCCTAGCTGTTGATCCTTATTTTCTTATAGAAACGTTTAAAGAGAAAGTGCCGCTTATTGCATCAGCAAGAAAAATTAATGATAATCGTTCAAATTCTGTTGTCTTTTATATTGAAAATGAAATTGATAAGTGGAAGCAAAATAATAAAACTCAAAGCAATCCAACAGTCAGTTTGTTTGGTGCTACTTATAAAGCCAATATAGATGATTTAAGGGAGTCAGCAGCTTGTAATGTGATTAAAGATCTTTCTCAGTATAAGCCCTTGATATGTGATCCGTTTGTTTCAGCAGCGCAAGGGAAAAAACTTTTTGGTAGCCACTTTGTAAAGATTAATGAAGCGGTAAGTTCAGCAGATATTATAGTTTTCTTGGTCAAGCATACGCAGTTTACTATTATCAGCAAATGGCAGCTAAAAAATAAAACAGTTTTAGATTTTTGTGGTATCATGCATAAATTAAAAGAAGCACAAAACGATCAAGAATATTATTTTTGGCCTGCAAGCAAAAAAGAAATTATTGATCAAAAAAAAGAAACAACTAAAGACTCAATAGAATATATTGTTGAGTAAAAAAAGGGCTTATGATGCGACAGCTATTTTTAGACCGAGGTATGACAGTTGTAAAGGAAGTATGCAAGCCATTACTTGATGATCATATGGTACTTGTTGAAGTACATTATTCTTTTGTGAGCTCTGGCACTGAATTAGCAACAATTGCTCAGACAAAAAATAATACAATATTTAAAAGTGTTCCTGAGAAAGTAAAAAAAATTATGATGTCTCTTGCTTCTAAAGGAGCTCAAGAGACATCTCGAATGATTAAGAGTCAAATAAAAGGCGAGTTTCAATCCCTTGGTTATTCTTGTTCAGGTGTAGTTATTGCTGTTGGGAAAAAAGTAAAGCGTATAAAAACAAATGATTGGGTTGCTTGTGCAGGTGCAGGTTATGCACATCATGCAGATATCGTTACGGTTCCAGAAAACTTAGTTGTGCGCATTAATAACAAGAAATATGTTAGAGAGGCAAGCATTACTACTTTAGGAGCTATTGCACTGCAAGGAATGCGTAGAGCAGAATTACAGATTGGAGAATTTGTATGTGTTTTAGGCTTAGGCCTTATTGGGCAACTTACCGTTCAACTTGCAAAGCAAGCAGGATGCATCGTAATTGGAATAGATCTTATTAAAGAAAGACTAGATCTTGCAAAGCAATTAGGAGCAGATTTTGTATATGATGGTGTGGATGAAGAAATTCAGCGTGAGGTTTTATATTTAACCAATCATCAAGGAGTGGATGCAACGCTTATTACTGCAACATCTGATTCAGACGCTATTGTGCAGCAATCAATTGAAATTACACGAAAAAAAGGAAAAGTAGTAATAGTTGGCGATGTCGGCCTCAATTTAAAAAGAAACCCTTTGTATAGTAAAGAAATCGATATGCTTATCTCATGCTCTTATGGTCCAGGGCGATATGATGTAGAGTATGAGCAGCATGGTAAAGATTATCCTTATGGCTATGTTCGATGGACTGAAAATCGTAACATGAAAACCTTTGTTCAGCTGGTAGAGCAAAAAAAAGTTTTAATTGAGCCGCTTATTGGAAAAGAAGTGACTCTTGATGAAATCAACAAGGGCTATGAAGCAATTATATCAAAAAAGTCTATTGGAGTGCTTCTGAATTATGAAGGAGAAAAAAAATCAAAAACGGTAGATTGTAGTAAAAAAAGTATAGAAAGCTATCTTTTTAAACCAGCAAAAAAAGATAACATTAGAGTGGGTGTTGTAGGTGCTGGTGGCTTTGCAAAAGATATGTTAATGCCTGCCATTGAAAAAATGAAAGGAGTAAACCTCAGTGCGGTAGTGGATGCTAATACAAGTAGAGCTCTTACGGTATCCCGATTATATGGAATGGAAAATCGTTTTGTAAATCAAAGTGATATGCTTCAAAACAATTTAGTTGATGCGGTGGTGATTGCTTCATCACATAAATACCATTGTGCACAAGCTCTTGAAGCATTAAAGAAAGGTAAAGCCGTATTTCTTGAAAAGCCAATGGTAACTGATGAGGTCCAGCTAGAGCTTTTAACAGAAGTTTTAAAAAAGCAGAAAAATGTACCTTTTTGCGTTGATTATAATAGAGGGTTTTCTCCTTTTATTCAAAAAATAAAGCATGCATTAAAAAAAAGAAACTCGCCATTAATGATTAATTATCGAATGAATGCCGGCTTTATACCAAAAGAGCATTGGGTTCAAACTGATATAGGGGCTGGTAGGCTTATAGGTGAAGCTTGTCATGTTTTTGATCTTTTTTATGACTTAACGCAGTCTCAGCCAACGGCAGTTTCAGTTGATTCTATGCTTATAGGCCAAGAAAGTATTTTTCCAACGGATAATTTTGTAGCGACAATTAGTTTTGAAGATGGGTCAGTTTGTTCTTTACATTATACAGCACTAGGACATGAAAAAGCAGGCAAAGAACGCATAGAGATATTTTTTGATTCAAAAACTATTGTAGTAAAAGATTATAAAGAGTTAATAGGCTATGGAATGCCCTATGGCTTTAATACATCTTTACGATATCCGGATAAGGGGCATAATGCTTTATTAAAAGAATTTTTCTATCAGTTGACGCAAGAGAAGTTTGTCCCACCTATTCCCTTGAGTCGACTGGAAGATGTTGCAAAAATGACATTGCTAATTGATAAATTAGCTTGTGATGGGGGTGGATCCCAAGTAGTAAATAATAAATAGTTTAGTAAAAAGGAGAGAGTGTGTATAAAAAATTTATACAGTTTTTGTGTAGGCATGTTTTTTTAATAAGCGTCTTAATGAGTACATATCAAGTTCATGCAGCACATAAAGCAGATCTTATTATTTTTTCATATGATCGTCCGCTGCAGTTATATGCTTTATTAGAATCGATAGATAAAAATGTAACAAACATAGGTAAAATATATATTATTTGTCGCACAAGCTCGCAAGAATATGAAAAAGGATATCATACTGTATCACAAGAATTAGCAGATTTTTTTTGTAAGTATGATGTTACTTATATAGCTCAGAATGCCCCGTATAAAGACTTTAGAGAAAAAACTATAGCTTGCGTTAATGCATGTGAAAATGGGCATATTTTTTTTGCAGTAGATGATATGATTGTTATAAGGCCAATTAATCTTGATGAAGTAATCAATGCATTAGAAGAAAGTAAGGCTTACTGCTTTCAGCTTCGTATGGGATTAAGTATTGAGTATTGTTATACAAAGAAGATGAATGTAAAAGTTCCTAAGGGATTAATTTATAGAGAAAAGTTTTTTGTTTGGAAGTTTGCTGATGGTATAAAAGATTGGTGTTATCCTTTTTCTTTGGATATGGGGCTCTACACTAAAAGCTTTTTAGTAAAAGAACTTAATTCATTTCATTTTAATTCACCTTATAGTTTGGAAGCAAAATGGTATCCATACTCAAAAAATAAGTTTAAACAAAAGTATGGCATATGTTATTTACAGTCTGCTGTTGTTAATATACCACTCAATTGTCTTGAAAAAAATTCGGTAAATCTACATATGAATTTTGCTACAACAGAAAAGATTTTTGAGCTGTTTAGCGATGGATATAAAATAGATATTACTTCATTGCAAAATTATGTTCCCAAATCACCGCATATTCACTATGAGCCAACATTTATTAAAAGAGGAGAAGTAGCAATATGAAAGTGAACATGATGATAATGATTTTTGTTTTACTATGCAAGTTACCATTAATTCATGCTCAATATGATGAAAAGCAGATTATTGTTATTTCTGCAGGATATAATAATGTTTTTTTCTATAAAGAGATGCTTGATTCGATAGTTAATCAAAATTATAAAAATTGGCAATTAATTTATATTGATGATAAGTCAACAGATGGTACCCCAGATCTTATAGAGCAATATTTAGCAGAAAAGCCGGAATTTGCAAAAAAAATAACGTTAATAAAAAATGAAACGCATAATGGTTCTGCTATAGAAAATCAATATTATGCTATTCATGAATGCCCTCAAAAAGCAATTATAGTTATTTTAGATGGCGATGATAAATTTGCGCATAATAATGTATTTTCTCATATTAATAAGGTGTATTCTGAATCAGAGGTTTGGCTTACTTATGGTCAATATCGAGAAGAGCCTTCAGGCAAAAAAGGATTTTGTTGTGCTATGCCTAAAAAAGTTTTAAGAGAAAGAACTTTTAGAACTTTTCCGCACTTAGCATCACATCTTAGAACTTTTTATGCCGGACTTTTTCATAAAATAAAAAAAGAAGATTTATTTTATGATGGATCATTTGCTCCTATGTCGGGAGATGTAGCTTCTATGCTTTCAATGTTAGAAATGGCAGGAGAAGATCATTTTAAATTCATTCCGGAAGTTTTAATGATTTATAACGATGGTAATCCTATTAATAGTTATAAAATTTCTACTCAATTAGAGCGGGATACCAATCGATATTTTAGGTCGAAAAAACCATATAATAAAATTCAAAGCCCTTTTACTAATTAATAAAATAAAGAGTTTGTATGAAAAGTATAAATAATATAGTAATAAGATTAGTTTGTATTCAGTTTTTTTCTTTTTGCATGAGTTTATGTGCGACAGAGCAAAAAAGTCCTAAGGTAGGAATGCTTGTTATGGCAACAGGTAAATACATAAACTTTGTAGAGCCATTAGTCGTTTCCGCAGATAAGTTTTTTTTACTAGAGTGTGATGTTTCTTATTTTGTATTTACTGACTCGCAAGAGCATCTTGCACGAAAAGTAGAAATTATTCGCGGTAGAGAAATTATATATATCGAACAAGAGCGATTGGGTTGGCCTAAGGATACTCTTATGCGGCCAGCAATATATTATCAGCATAGAAAAAAGTTAAAATTCATGGATTATTTGTTTGCAATTGATGCTGATATGAAAATAGTAGACACTGTTGGTAATGAAATTTTGCATCCTTTGGTTGTTGTGCAACATCCAGGATACGTTGGTCGTCGTGGGACATATGAAACAAGAAAAGAGTCATCTGCATATGTTGGACCACGTGAAGGCAGGGTGTATTGTGCTGGCGGATTCAATGGGGGAAAAAGAAAAGAATATATGCAGTTATGTAAATCAATTACACATGCAATTCAAGAAGATTTTAAAAAGAATATTATTGCTTGTTGGCATGATGAAAGCCACTTAAATCGTTACATTATTACACATCAAGAAGATGTTGTAGTCTTAACACCTTCTTATTGTTATCCAGAAAGTAAAGATATACCATTTCATCCGCGCATTATTGCACTAGATAAAAATCATAAAGAAATGCGCTCGTAGTTAATTTTTTGTAAAAAAGAAGAATGTGCATACACTTCATCGCCTGGAGAATCTTTGAACGGGATGCTGATAAATCCTTTAGAGGATAAAAAAGTTTGTATTGTAGGGCTTTGGTAGTTATTTTCTACTAATATTACATCTATAGTTAGAGCATTAAAGTCAATTGACTTTAGAATTTCCAACTCGCTGCCTTCTGTGTCGATAGAAAGCAAATCGATATGAGTTTTTCTGTGCTCTTTTAAGAGTATTGGTAGGCAGAGTGTATGCATGCGATTAATAGTATAGTTGCCACCAAATAGTTTAAGTTCTCTTTTTAATCGTTCAAGATGTTTTGGCTCATAAGTATCTTGAAATCCGCTGAGCATTTCTACGGCAACAGAAGAGGAGGATACTGTTATAAAATTACGTAATTTTTTGTGAAACTGTTGTGCTCCAATCGCTGCATTATAGCAAATGCTTAGAGGTCTGTTTTTTTGTAATTCTTCAAATCTATGAGATAAAGGTTCAAAGCATAGGCCAGTCCATTCTAGTTCTTTTTCAAAAAAATAAGTGTTGCTAAAGGTTGTGCCATCATGTGCGCCAATATCGACAAAAAATCCATTTTTTTTATTTTTAAAAAACTCTATGTTTACAAATTTATCTTGGTTTGTTTGCGCATAATATTTTGTATTAATATTAGCGGTTAAAGATAGTAAGAGAGTAGCAGAAGACAGGAGTACTGACTGTTTCACTGATTGTTCCTTTTTTTATAATAATTTTTTTCTACAAAATCTAATAATACTTCAATTCTATTGATATACGTATGTTCATTTTTTACAATATCCATTAATGTAACTATCTGTTGAGATAAAGAGCTACTTTTCAGTGCTTTTTGTGCAAGTTTAAATAAAGAATCATAATTTTCATGGAAAATAAGATTTCCTCTAAATAATTCTTGAGTTGCGCGAGAATTAGTTATTCCTAGTTGCCCATAGCTTATGTTTTTAAAAATACGGCAGGGGATATAGTCAAATGTTTGTTGTCCTTCAGTTACAATAGCTGGTGCTATATAAGATTGCTGTATCAGTTTTTTATTTTTTTCAATGCTTACTTTTCTATGAAATGTAAAATTGATACCACTTTTTTTTGCTATAGATATGAATGAATCAAGGTCTTTATAATGTGTTCCTATTAAATTAATAGTAGAAGTTTTTTTTACATTTAAAATTTCTTTTTTAGATTGTTCTATTTCATGAGGTAAAAGATCTGTTGCCCAAGGCATAAAAAGAGTTTCTTGTGTAAAGTCATAAAAAACAAAAGGTTCTTTTTTAATTGCTTCTTTTGGAATAAAGTTATGAGTAGGCCTGAAGTTGATGCAGCGCCCCGAATCAATGAGTTTTTGGTATTGACTCAGGCGTGGCGAGCAAAAATCAAGACATTTTATTTTTAAGTTGTGTATAGCGTAAAAGCAATTATCGATAAGTGGCATTTTTTTATCTGATTGCCATTCGGTAATAAACAAGCTATTGCTTAAATTTAAATTTGATAGGTCATCGGTATGGTCAAGCCAATAAGTCTCATAGCCAAGATATTTAAAGGTACGATAAAATGCTTGATGAATATATGAGTGAGTATGTGTATGTAGCTTATGCCCCCAAATAATGACCTTATCAATTTGTTGGGAAAAGTCTGCTTGAGTGGAAAATGCTAAATGAACAAGAAGAGTAAAGGTAAAAATTATTTGATATTTTTTCATTATCTTTTACTTCTTATATATTTATAGGGTATCCAAGTTCAGACACAATAAGGTCTACGCCAGTTTCTTTGAGTTTAAGGTAATGCTCTTGGGTAAAATAATTTTTCCATTGTTTAACTTTTTTATTTTTTTTAAAGCTAAATGTATTTCCCCATAAGTTTTCAATAATAAAAGCAAGCCTTTTTTCTGAAAGAGGAATTTCTAAAAAGCGTGCAATTTTTTTTATTTCAGCTACTTGTGTTTCTAGATTGCCCCCGCCTTTTGGTCCAACAAGATTCTCAAAGCGAATAATAAGTAAGTTTGTATTGTGAAGCCATTGAGGGTCTCGGATCCAAGGCATATAGTAATCGTATTGTTCGCAAAAGTTAATTGCTTTATAATTATCAAGATCTTTAGAATTCTTCTCTAGGGGAAAGTAGTAGCCATACGATTTGTCAATAAGTTGGTAAGCTATTTTGCTTAGTGATCGAGGATCTTTTTTTCGGTCTTTCCAAACTTTTGCATAAGAAATAAGTCGATCATATGGATGTCTAATGTTTACAATAATTTTAGTCTGGTTTTTTAAAAGAAAGTCAGAATTTTTTTTGTTAAATATTAAGTGTTGTGTATTGCCAACTCTATTAGGCCAATTTTCTTGAACATTAGTCGTCTCTTTTGAAGATTCAAGCAGTAAAATGCAGCGCATGAGCTGGTAAGAGCCGCTGCAAGGCATAGAAATAAAACTATATTGAGGGCGTTTATTATTTACTGAACACTTATTTAAGTCGGTTGCTGTAAGGCTAAGCATAGCAATTGATAGTAGTACATATAAATGTTTTTGCATTTTAAGCTTCTTTTTTTTCAGGATAATTTAATTTTCGTAAAAAGTTTAAGTAAGCAAAGCATGCGGCTTGTTTTTTCGAGTGGTAGTCTTTAGACTTTGCTCCTTTATTACTGCAGTCATTGTAATGTAAAAAATGATGATTGCATAAGAATTCTAGATTGCTCGTCTGTAGTGTTAAAAGCTGTAATTGAGGGCATTCAAGGCCAGCTGTTTTGAGTGCTTCTTGATTATGTATACAATCTTTTTTATTGCAAGTGATGTCAGTGCACCAATTAAAATGTGATGATTGCCAAGCATTAATTTTTTTACATGAAGAAGGGTGTTTTTTTAGATAGTGAGAAGAATAACCACCGCGTTCAAGGGGAGTATTTTTAATGCGACCACTTAGTAAGTTGAGTTGCGACAAATCAGAAGCTTTTTTTGTATTTATAATCATTAGGCCAGGCCAACAATAGGTATAGTTTTCTTGTATAAGTAGTCGTGTAGCTAAGGAAAAGTTTTCTAAATACTCAACAAAAGAAAATGGTTTTATTAAAAATATATCAGCATCAATAAAAACTAAAATATTATTATCATTTTTTACAAGTGATTGGTGAAAGGCGTAGTTTGCTGTTTGCGCACTGCGGACTGTTAAGGTCAGAGGTTCACCGATAAATCGGGGTACGAATTCTTTTTTATGCAGATTTTCTGGGACTGTATAACATTCAATGTTTAAGTTATTGCATTCAAAATTAATAACATCTTTTAGTGTTTTGTTGGGGGCGTCATTAAATACAATAAAGCGAAACGGTTCTTTGGAAAACTTTTTTAGCAGGGTGTATTGAAGTGATATGAACTGAGGTTGATTGTAAGCTGTAGTTGCAATAGTTATTAAGTTTGTGCTGCTTTTTGTATACGAAAATATACAAAGTAATAAAAATAGTATGTTTTTCACTATGCACTCTCTCCTTGCATTATTAATAAAAAACTGTAGAAGGTATTAAAGAAATTGTCAACAATAAAAAAAGGGTCTAGGTAATGAAAAAAGTAATAATTTTAGCGTGGACTTTAATGTTTTTTGTGGCACCAATTTGGGCATTTAAAATATTACATATTGCTTTTCATAAAGGATGCTTAAATGATATTAAGTCAGTAATAAGTATGCTTAATGATCAACAAAATAGGTATAAAAAAATCGAATTAGAGTCATGGTTTATACATGATGATGCAAATCGCTTTGAAGGGTTGCCTCATTGTGGGGATGACATTTATAATATTCACCATTTAAGGGCAAAGCGTGTATGGGAAAAAAATAAAAATTATTTTTTATCGTTTGATTTAATAATAACTTCTGATACTGTACCACTCGCACGAATTTTTTTGGAGAATAGTTGTCCAGTGCCTTTGGTTATTTGGGTTTGCAATCGTTTTGATTATTCTGTAAACCCATCTAAAGAGCTACCTTTCCCAGACTTGGCATATTATAAATTGATACAAGATGCAGCATCGCATAAAAATGTTCGCATAGTTTCATACACTGACTATGAGCATGTATATGCAAAGAGAAAGGGTATAAATATCGGCACTCAAGTTATTCGGCCAATAGGTAGTAACTTAGTCAAAGCAAGTGAAGAGAAAAGTTCTTTGATCCCAGGTGATATTAATAAAAAAGAAACTCTTTTTTTAACGCCGAGGCTAACAAAAGAACAAACAAAGGAAGTAGTTCAGCAGTGCAAGAAAAGAGGTGTCGAGGTTTGGTCAGGTAAGTATAATGGCCCAGATGATTTATGTGGGTTTAAGGGCATTATCTTTTTTCCCTATGCTTATTCAAACCTTGCTGTTTTTGAAAATATACAAAGAGGGTTGGTGCATTTTATGCCAACAAAAAAATTCTTATTGGAGTTGGGATATGTTTGGGATCAAACATTAAGAAAAAATTTAAACTGGTGTGAATGGTATGATGATCGATACAAAGAAATATTTATTTATTTTGATTCATGGCAAGATTTGGCTAATAAAGTATCATCAATTAATTATGACTATTATAGTAATTTTGCAAAAAAATATAGTGTGTATCATAGCAAAAAAGCGCTTGCTGATTGGCAAGCGCTTTTTAATGATTTTGGCTTATATCAAAGTAAATAGTAGCTTTTACAAAGTACACCAAGGCAATTCAGTAAACTCTTTGTAGCCGGTTTTGGGATAATTGTGTATGGCGCTAAGATGTAAGTGGCAACATTGTATGCTAAGGCATGGGTTTAATACAGTAAGGCCAGCTTTTTTTGCTTGTAGAGCAATAGCGCAATCACATCCTAATATACCTAATGATATATGAGCATTAGGAAATGGCTTTAGTGGAGAGGTGAAAATCCAGGCATCTTGCGCGCAATAAAGAGGCTTGTTGGCTGTTCCATAAGTTTGTACTAAATTATTATTTTCAGTTAAGTTCCAGCGAGTTAGGGCCAAAAATTTATTAGTTAAGTCATAGTTATTAAGTGAATTTAGGCTTTCGTTAAAGTAAATATCCCCATTGCTTACAATGATAGTAGAGTTCAAATAGCTATTGTTAGCAAGATTAAAGCAATCTTGATAAGTTGCTCTTTTTTCTATCAAAGTTACTTCAATAGAGTTATTTTTTATAAACTCTAATAAGGCTGAAGGATTATCTTTGGTATCATTACTTGTATCATACAAAATATGAATTTTTTCTATACTCGGATGAGCTAAGTTTTTTTGTAGGCAGGTAATATACTCTTGTACACGAGTTAAGTTTTTTTCATTGTAAAGAGAAGTAATAAGAATGTATTTTTTGTATGTAATTTCTTGTTTTTGATTTGTTTGATTAAAAGCTTTTTGAAAAGCAGCTAGCCAAACAGCATGCATTTTTTTTTCACTTTCTGTAGAATCAACGCAGCAGTCTTTTAAAACTTCAGATGCAATGACGGTATATTCAGGAGCAGTTAATTTTTTTTCTTTTTTTGCGGTAATAGTAATGTTATAAGTATCTTTCCACTTAGACTTATTTATTGCAATCGAGCTAAATCCCAATTTCTTTAAAACATAATCATATTTTTTTGAATACCAACCATCATAGTGTAAAGCCCAAAAAGCTTCTTGTGATCCGTACAAGTGGCGGAGTATTTTTTGCTGGGTTGGTATAGAGTTGTTAGATAAAAATGCTTGAGCTGCAGCTTCAAAGTCAGGAGTTTCAATGTGAATAGTGCCGCCAATTTTTAAAAACTGGTGCCACTTGCATAAAGTAGCAAGAGCAGTAGCCCGGTCAAAATGTTCAAAGAGATGATGAGATCTAATTTCATTGATAGATTCATTTGGAAAGTTAAGTTTACTTATATCGGTAATGAAGTCAGCATATAAATTTGTTTGAACTGAGTGGTTTGAGGGAGGAAAGTCAATATTTATATAGTTAGGTAAATATTTTTCTCCGCAACCAAGGTGAAGTCTTATCGGTTTTTTATTATTAATAAGGTAATACTTTTTAAGTTCTTCTAGACTATTGAGAGAGCTTTGAGCAATGGATACTCCAGAATAAAAAATAACTAATAATGTTAATAATTTATTGTTCAAGTTAATTCCTTTTTTTTTGTAATAATACCTGATATTCATTTTCTATTATTATAAAGCCATGATTTAAAAAATACGGAAGTGAATATTTTGCTTTGCCATAATCAGATGTTTCGCCATAAATCTTTGGTGTAGGATTTTTAACGTCATCTATTAAAATAATTCCGTTGTCATTAATAAGATTTTTTTCAATAATTATTTTTGCTTCTCTGAGTTGCAACTGTGCTGTTTTTTCAATAGGGGTCATATCGCCAGTATCAATGTATAAAAAATCTATTTTTTCATTGAAGTTGCGTAAAAAATTTTCTGAACTACTAACATGATAAGAAATATTTTTTGAAAAAGGGTTTGTTATTATTTTGCAGCGTTCAATATGTTTTTTTTCAATATCAACAGTATGGATGTAAGCATTTAGATGTTCTAAACAAATGCTTGTCATGAGGGTAAAGCAGCCAGCGCCCCAATCCCAGTCAGCAGGCTCTTCTGGGTGCCAGTATGAAGCATCGTCTGAGTTGCATCCAATAAGGCCGCCATGCATAAAGCTGCGAGTTGTGCCAAGTTCAACAATTATGTTGCCATTAATTTTTTCAAATAATTCAAAACTTTTTTTTAAAGTATAATAACGAGACTTAGGTTTTTTAGAAGGCCATGTGTGATGAGCATAGGTGTGATTAATCAGTAGTTCTTTAAAAGGGCTTAGTTTTTCTTTAATAACTGAATTGCTATTGGTGTAGGAATAAAAAGTAAAAAAACATATACTAGCAAAAAATATTGGTTTCATAGATATCACTTTTTTAAAAAGGCTTTATTGTTTAAACGTTACCAATGTCTTTATAAAAAAACAAGAAAAAAAAGGATGGTAAGATGAAGAAAGTATCAATCATTATTCCGGCGTATAATGAGCAAAATAGAATAGAGAAAACAATCATAACATATGTGAACTATTTTAGAGAAAATCCTCATTGCTCAGTGGACTTTATTGTTGTTCTTAATGGGTGTACAGATAATACAGAGCGAGTCGTAATGAAGTTGAAGGAAGCGTACTTAGAAGTATCAATGATTAAAATCGCTCAATCAGGTAAAGGGTTAGCAATAAAAAAAGGATTTGAAGAAGCATTAAAAAAATCTGGGGAATTGATTGGATTTGTAGATGCTGATATGGCAACTCAACCAGAATATTTTAATGATTTAATTAATAATATCGGTAAAAATGATGGCATTATTGCAAGTCGCTATATGAAAGGCTCTTATGTATATCCATCAAGGCCATTTATTAAAAAGTGGGGCAGATTTATTTTTTATCAATCCTTAGTATATCTTTTGTTTGGTTTGCGTTATAAGGACTTGCAGTGTGGGGCAAAGCTTTTCAAAAAAAAGGTAATACAAAAAATTACGCCAATGCTTAATATTAATCAATGGGCATTTGATGTAGAAATTTTGTATTTATGTAAAAAATATAATTTTGTAATACAAGAATTGCCAACGGTGTGGTACGATCAGCTAGAAAGCAAGTTGCAAACCTTCAGTTCAGGGGTCAAGATGCTACAATCGCTTTTTAAACTTTGGTGGCAATCTAAGGATACAAAGCTTCTGTAGTGATCAAATAACTATTAATAAAAGCTAGAAAAGATATATGTTTATTTTCTATGTTTTCTTTCCCTTTTTTTTCCTCTAACTCTTCGTAATTTATTTTTTGCTGCTTCTTGTCAGGCATTTGATCACTTTCTACTTCTAGCTGCTTTCTTTTTCGGGATTCATAGAGCGATCGAGCATTTTTTTCACGCTCTTGACTAAAGTTTCTTTCGGGTATTTCTGGAGTCCTAGGCTCTAGAGTGCTTTCTTCTTCACGAGTAGGGGTAGAAGGTTTGCTTGCTAGTGACTTAGCAAGTTCGTTGTTTTCTGAATTTGTGTTGTTCGCATTTATTTGCAATAAAGTAAATCCTGGTAAAATTAAAAACAATAAAAATTTCTTCATAACTGACTCCTTAGTATGAAAAATTAGTTGCTTTCCAGGTTTTTTAATGGAGCCAAATGCAAGCATCCCAAAAAGTATAAAAATTATAAGAAAACAAAGGATAATTTGTCAAGTTGAGAAAAGATAGAATGGTTTTAATTTAATATAAATCGTAAAAAAAGGGCCTGTTGAAAAACAAGCCCTGATAGAAATTTAAGAATAAGGATTATTAGTAGTGAACAAGTGTCGAGGTAGAGCAGCTCGATTATTGTTTTGCTCTCTTGCTGCTCTTGCTTCTCTTGCTGCTCTTGCTGCTCTTGCTTCTCTTGCTTCTCTTGTTTGTCTTGCTTCTCTTGTTTGTCTTGCTTGGTTACGTTTGCGTATTTGTGCAGCTTTTCTTCTTTCAATAGAAAGTTTTTCCATTGCAGCGCGTTTTAGCTTAAGAGCGTATATAGATTCTCCATTCGAGTTGTAGCCAGGATTTCCACTGTTTAATTCTGAGCCAGCAAATATAGCTAAAAGTAAAAATAATGATAATTTTTTCATAAAAATACCTTTGAAAATTAATTAAATTATAAAACAGTAAAAAGAAGCTTCTTTAAAAAAGCCTGGAAAAATAATGTCTAATGGTAG
>Ga0316209_1000459_pt1 | contig 72480 bp, 65 predicted proteins | sample 6monopyrite_MG_FD_204945 | JGI IMG/M metagenome (GOLD analysis project Ga0316209, IMG submission 204945) | Microbial mat bacterial communities from mineral coupon in-situ incubated in ocean water Damariscotta River, Maine, United States -... | ecosystem: Environmental > Aquatic > Marine >... | reverse complement strand
AAAGCCGTGTGTACAGCCGGGCATGTTGTGTCTTTGATGGTTAAAGTGCCGTTTTCAATGGCTTTGGAAAACTGCGGTGCCAAGCCAAATTCACCTAAACTGACAGCCGCGGCTTCGATGGTTTTTATGGCCCCTGCCCCGATTAAAACGTCTGCTGCAAACCCACCAATGGGCACACACAATAAATGCAAGTCACGGATGTTATTTTTAATCAATTCAAGAACAAAACGGACGGGGACAAAACTATATTCGGCAGGCAACGCAATCCTATCGCCATTTTTAACATGGCGCGTCAAATCATCAATGTTTACAAAATCGGTCATGGCCCATCATAACCGACCAAACAGACAGATAACAACCATCAGCAAATTTTAACTGCCGGCTTCTGTGCCTTTCCAATAGCGGGTATTGATGTCGCTGATCAGGCTGTCGTTTTTGACTTCCAAACAACTACGCAAATTAAAATAGCGTCCGACTTTGACGCGGAACTGACAGGCATCAAGAATTTCAGCAGCTTTTCTCAAGCCCGTCATTGGCTGATTACCGTTTTCCAAACCCAAGGTCCGGTCCCAAATAGTCCGGCGTGCGATTTTGTCCATGCGCCCTTTGGACGGTGTGGTATTGATCAATTGATTAACAATGACAGCCGCTACAGCTTTATCTTGGTTACCACCAACCCAACGGTCCGCAGCCTTGCGCATAGACTGGGTCACATATTGTCGTTCTTGTTCGCTAATGGGATCAGGGTCACCAACAACGACATTGGGTACCAAGGACACTTGGGATGCGATGTATAGAGACGCTTTAACACCGCCCAAATTTTTTAATGTATCCATATCCAAAGTGACATTGGCCGCCGTGTATGACCGTTTCGATGTGACGTGTACATAATCACCTGCGGGGAATTCCGACGTTTTACCATCGACTGCGGTCACAATCAGCGTCGCTGACCCCGGGCGGTCAAATTGATAGACCGTGCCCGGTTCCGGGTCATCGCGTTTGCGCTGCAAACAAATGGTCGATAATTCAGCAGCGCACACACCATTTGCACACAACATCGGTATTGATTGATTGCTGGCAATGACGCCCAAAATTTGCGGCGCGGCCAATGCCGACGGTGCGACCAGCATTAAAGTGACAAAAATCAAAGCCATGGCATTGATCATTAAAACCCGTTTAAAAAAAGAAATAATTTGATCCATTGCATTTCTCCACAGCCATTAAAATGGGCGAAGGCAACGATATCAAGGACGGCAGATATGCCTCCGATAGTTAAATACTCGCATATTTTGGATAAATCGTCAAATTTTTGGGACCAAAATTTAAAGTACAAGGACACGTGACAAGGTCATATCCCCTTATTTTGTGTCTCCTTAATTCTGTCCCAGTAATTCAATCAACCAAATCATCGTCCGGCAATCCTTTGACGCCGCGCATATCCGTATTGAATAAATTCGCACCACGCAAATCGGCATCGGTAAAAACAGTATCGATCAACAACGATCCAGAAAAATCCACATCGCGTAAATCAGCTTTGGTGAAATCAACGCCTTCGAGATCACAATTTTTCATGACCGCGCCGTTGAGCCGCGCCCCCCTGAATTTTGCAAATTCTAAATTACTGCGCCATTCACCACCGCCCGCCCGACTAGCGACATTAACTTCGCTGAATACAGCCCCAACCAAATTGGCTTTATTTAAATTGGCGCGTTTGAATTTAGCGCCCCGCAAATCGGCATGGGCTAAGACCGCGCCGCATAAATCAGTAAACGATAAATCTGTCATCAACAAATCTGCACGCCTTAGATTGACGCCTTTTAAATTACTATAAGATAAATCCCCGGCAGACAAGTTAACGCCGTTCATATCCCGTCCTGACAAATCAAGTTTTGCAAGCACCGCGCGTTCACCCTTTTTACCATTAGTGTTGACCCATTCGCCGTGACGCAACAAAATTTCCCGTAACGGAATTTTACCCTCGTCTAGCTTGGCCGGTAATTTAGCACCTGACAAATCAACCTTTTCAAAAGACATGTTATCAAACATGGCGCCAATTAAATCAGCGCCCGATAAATCAGAATGATCAAGCACCGTGCGATTAAACATCGCGCCATGGAAAATAGCTCCGCTTAACACAGCATCGGTGAAATCGGCGCCTTCTAAATCACATCCAGTTAGATTTGATAAAGATAAATTAGCCCGGACAAATTTAGCTTCGCGTAAAATACAGCCCGTTAAATCGGTTTGCACAATCATCGCATCCGACACTTTGACCCGGGTTAAATCGGCATTCCGAAGCACCGTTTTTTCCATACCAGCCGATGCTTCGTCGTGAACAACGGCTGCAATATCGCCTTTATCAGAAGTACGCATCAAACGCCCGTCCCGCAAATCAGCATCAACGGCTGATGCCCCCGTTAAATTTGCACCAGCCAAACAAGCCCCCCGCAAATCAGACCGGTCCAGTTTGACTTTTTGCAACAAGGCAAACCGCAAATCAGCGCCAAATAAATTGGCGTCTTGCATAATAACATCTGTTAAATCTGCATTACATAACAATGAGCCCGTAAAATCAGCGCGGGATAAATTTCGCCCGGAAAAATCCAAATACGACAGATCGCACATGGATAACTTGGCCCGTTCACCGCCGCCTTTGTTTTTGGCAAATTTTTCATGGAGATCCAGCACCGCATCCAAATCTTTTTGCGACATTTTAATCCATTGAATTTTTTGTTTTAGATCATCCGGAGGACGCATTGTTGGTATCCACATTCGTTTTGTAGTTTTGCCGCACTTTTCGCGACCACGGCTGTAAAAATTATTATTGTTTATACTGTTATTCATCGTTGCCGGATGTGTCGAGGCTCACTATGTATGGGCAACGAATAAACATTGAATGTTTAACATATTCAATCCACACTTGAAAATAGATCAGAAATTAATGAACAAAACCACAACAGAGTGTATTCATATTATTGGCGCGGGTTTGGCTGGGTGCGAAGCCGCATGGCAATTAAGCCAAGCACATATTCCGGTCATATTACATGAAATGCGCCCACATCTGCAAACCGATGCCCACCTGACAGACGGTCTTGGTGAATTGGTATGCTCGAACTCTTTCCGATCAGATGACGCTGAATTTAATGCCGTTGGGTTACTACATGCGGAAATGCGGCGCCTGAATTCATTGATTATGACAGCCGCCGATGCCACAAAAGTTCCCGCGGGATCCGCATTAGCCGTCGACCGAGATGCATTCAGCGCATACATTACAGAAACCATTGAAAAACAGCCTTTAATCACTCTAGTACGTGAAGAAATCACAGAAATTCCCGATCATTGGAATGCTGTGATTATCGCCACCGGGCCATTAACATCGGATGCGTTAGCCCGTTCTATTGCCCAATTAACAGGTGAAACCCAATTAGCATTTTTTGATGCCATCGCCCCGATCATTCACCACGACAGTATCAATTTTGACAAAGCTTGGTTTCAATCCAGATATGATAAAGGCACAGGTAAAGATTACATCAATTTGCCACTGGACAAAGAAAGCTATTACGCATTCATCGACAACTTGATCAAGGGTGAAAAAGTCGATTTCCACGAATGGGAAACATCAACGCCTTATTTCGAAGGTTGCCTACCCATTGAAGTAATGGCCGATCGGGGTCGTGAAACGCTGGCTTTTGGACCTATGAAACCGGTTGGGTTAACCAACCCGCATGACCCATTAGTAAAACCCTATGCCATTGCGCAATTACGTCAAGACAACGCATTAGCCACATTATTCAACATGGTTGGTTTCCAAACCAAGCTCACCTACGGCGAACAAAAACGCATATTTAGGACGTTGCCGGGATTAGAAAATGCCGAATTTGCCCGTCTTGGGGGATTACATCGCAATACATTTATCAATGGCCCCAAATTATTGAGCCCGACTTTGCAACTAAAAACGCAAGCCAGAATTCGATTTGCCGGGCAAATTACCGGATGCGAAGGTTATGTAGAAAGTTCGGCAACCGGTTTATTGGCGGGATTATTTGCAGCCGCTGAATGGATGAGAACGGATCAACCTTTGCCGCCGCCGACAACGGCACTTGGCGCATTATTAGGCCACATTACAGGTGGAGCTGACGCCGAAACTTACCAACCCATGAACGTTAATTTTGGCCTATTCCCGCCGACCGATGCAAAAAATGAAAAAGGTCGCCGAGTTAAAGGCCGCGATCGCAAAAAAGCCATGACCGAACGCGCGGCCATTGACCTTGAACGTTGGTTAGTCCCGTAAAATACAGGGGCTATCCAGTCATCGGCTGACGCCCTTGATAAGGATACTTAGGATCAGAATAACCAGGCGTTGATGGATGCCCCGGAGACACCAATGAATTCACCAAAGCTTCGTCTTCTGCGGTAAAACTATAGTTCAAAGCTTTTAAATATTCATTCCATTGCTCTATCGTCCTAGGTCCGGCCAAAACGGACGTCACCAGCGCATTATTTAGCACCCAGTTGAATGCGAATTGACCAGCCGTTATGCCGTATTTTTCAGCATGAGTTTTAATTTCTTGCGCCATATCCAATGATTCTTGGCGAAATTCTGTATCCAGAATGCGTTTATCGCCCGATGCGGCACGGCTGCCTTTAACCGGGTCCATAGATGTGCCGTATTTACCTGTCAAAACACCACGTGCAAGCGGGCTATAAGGCACAATGCCCAAACCATAATGATCACAGGCCGGCAAGATATCAATTTCAGGCATACGGTTCATGGCATTGTAATAAGGTTGACAAACGACGGGGGCGCTAACGCCCATGGCCGCACATTCAGCCGCAATCATGGCTATGCGCCACCCTGAATAGTTACTCACCCCCCAATATCTGATTTTCCCGGCGCGGATCAGGTCATCAATTGCGCCCAAACTTTCTTCGACCGGGGTATCTAAATCATCAAGATGAAAATACAAAATATCCATATAATCAGTTTTCAATCGGCCAAGGCTGTCTTCGACAGATTTGATGATGTGTTTGCGGCTTAGGCCCCGGTCATGGACACCGTTTCCGGTAGCATTTCCTGTCTTACTTGCCAGTACCCATTGATCGCGGTCACGTTTAATCAATTTGCCCGTAATCCGTTCCGATTCGCCCGAAGTATAGACATCGGCGGTATCAATGAAGTTAATCCCCGCATCCCGTGCAAGGCCGACAATTTTGCCGGATATGGCTAAGCTCGCCCGGCCGCCGAACATCATTGTGCCCAAGCAAATTGGCGATACACGCAATCCACTGACACCTAATTGATTGTAATACATAGCTTTTCCCTGTGTTTATTAAACCGACGACTTAGTCTTTGCCAATCATTGGTTTCAGTATTGATGGCTTTGATCAAGTGCGCAAGGGGGGCTTTAAAAAATTCATAATAAACGATCTGATTTGCCTACTGTCACAGCCGATCAAAACAGCGTAAAATCAAGTATGGGAAAAATGCTATTTACAGTGCAGCTTTTAAACGCGCCTGCGTTCTTTATCAGAGCGTATTCTGGCATCGGTAAAACGCTGGCTATGGCCCTATTTTTATCGCTGTTATTCATCCCATGGGTTCACGCCACCACCCATGAAACAAAAACAACCCCAGCAACTAGACAGTTATTCAGTGCCGTTCAAGTCAATGACATCGAAGCTGTAAAAACAGCTATAAATTCCGGGGCCGACAGTGCAGCTAAAAACGATCAAGGGCAAACCCCGGCCGATATCGCGGTCGAAAAAGGCCATTTTATCATTGCTAATTATCTACTTTCCCAGCCGCGTATCAAAAAAATAGCCAAACCCAAACCGATTATCAAAACTAAAAAACGTGTTGTTAGAAAACAAAAAACAGAAGAACCACATGTTAAAACAACCGCCGACACTAAACCATCGGGACAATTTCCCACCCCCAAGCCAAAACCGCAGGTAGGTATAAAAAAACCGTTACACCCGCAACCACCAAGTCAAACGGCTAAACTTTCCGGTGCGCTGACACCGCCTCAACAACAAATAATTATCCAGCCGGCAAAACAAGTTGTTGTAAACGGGCCACCAAAAAAACAACAACCAACTAAACCCACAACGCCGCCGCAACTGGCAACGAAATCCCAACCAGCAACAGAGCCAAAGGCAAGCGCATCAGCCATTGAACAATTTTTCACCTCCCTTGTCGATCTGGTTACTCCTGAACAAAAACCTGCTCAAAAGGTTCCGCCGATTATACCGGACGAAGTGGTCATTATCCAAGACCCCGAAGCGGCCAACCCATCACCATCACAAATAAATGACACAATGCAAAACGGCACAAATTCAAATCTTTCAGAAATTCCGCAAACAGCAACACAACCCGTCGTACCCGAAGGTTTTGAATTATCCGAACAACAGCCCCCACAAAATACCGATACGCCAACCAGGACATTAAAACGCATTAACGATTTGTTGGATAACAGCATTGAAGAAGATGAATTTGGCCTGCCCATCGACGACACCAACACAACGCGCAATAAAACGCCAAAAAAAAGGGTCGGACAAAACAGGCCTAATATGGTTCTGCCAGAATCCGATTACGTCATTATCATTGATGACAAACCCAATACCCAAAGCCCGACCAATCAACAAGAGGACGGCGCACCGTTAACAATTGAACAACGATTAGCAAAGATCCAACGTGTTCTAAACAGGAATATTAAAGTTGACACAGAACAAATCTTACAACGTAACCGTAAATTAATTCACGAACGCGCCCCTGAATTATATGCACCACGGCAACAGCGCAATGTGGCCGCATTACCGCAAAAACCGCTAAGCCAGCGCAGCGATCCTAAATCCAGACTTGAAAACCGCTTGGCCCGTCAAGTTGAAAGGCTACGTCAGAAAGAAACACCCCGACCCGAAGACGCCAATGGGTTGCCTGAAATCACGGCAAGCGGGTCACCGGAAATTGGCCCTGATGACTATCCGGATAACACCAATCGGAAACCTGAGGAAGCACCATCTATAATTGACCGTGTCGCCAAATTATTTTCTGACAACAAAAACCCGCTTAGAAAAAACGCAGCCCCACGGGCTGATAAAAACGTTGAAATCGTCGGCGGCTATAAACGTGCGCCGTCACAGCAACCCCCGACATCAATTGACAATGACCGATCTGGAACGAGCCGATTCACACCTCCTGAAACCATGATCAACAAAGCTGGTGACCCTGAAACAGGTGTCAAGTCCGGTCGTTTGTCGCCGCAGCTCTTGGATAAAATTGCCAGTTTACTTGAAACCGATGATCGTTTTGACAAAGGCAATTGGTCGGCAGACATCGAAGTTGTTAATCCTGAACTGGGAAATGCAGGGGCACCGGCGTTAGCTAATGCAGCAGCAGCGCCATCACAAACGCCCGTCCCGGCACAAGAGACACCAGACACTTGGACCACAGTGGTTGAACAGTCTCCCAGCGACGGCGAAGCGCCTGTGGTCGTCAAACGAATTGAAACAACCGTCCCGCAAGCGCCGCCTTTACAAACGACGGCCAATACCTTTGCACAAAATTTACCCGCCGTTGGTGATGATTATTTAATTGATATCGATATGGCCGTGAAAGACTTGTCTGGTGAATTACCACCTGTATCAACAACACCTGTTAATGAAAACCAAACTGTTATCGCCAACCAAACGACAGCCCCATCAGGCGATCCACAAATAGCAACAGTAGACGCCGAAACGCTATATACAGACCCATTACGTCAGCCAAAAAAACAGCCAAAACCACCAAACCCGCCTAAAAAATATTTCTCTAGGCTAAGTGGATTATTTCAATCGCCTAGTAAAAACCAAAAACCAGAAGAACCATTAGCATTGGAGCCCACAGAAAAACTTGCAAGCGCCGTCATTGCCAAAACCAACAAACAAGGCGGCGGTGTTCCGGGCATGTGGCCCGTGGTCAATGTCAAACTTTCAAATGTCGAAGCAATTAATTCAACGCCGCCCGGAGTTTTGCAGCGCACATCTTTAGAAGGCGTAACATTCAGCCTAGGCCAGTCCGTTAATCTGGAAAATTCATTGCCGCCCGGCGATGATGGTTCTGACCCCAACAATCAATGCGTTAAAAAAAATAGGGCAACAACCCTATTTTGCATCGAACCCATAGACTGGCCCGAAGAGTTACGCAATGATTTCATCATCCCGACTATTTTGTACACAGGCCCCATGGCAATCGTCCGCTATGACCAAGGCAACGCAAGCCGTTTGCATACACTCTTCAAGTCAGAAAAATTTGAAGAGGTGGCTAAATATTATGAAAGTCGTTATGGCGAACCCACCGAAATCTGGAAACGCTCTATCGCGCCATTAGCCAAACCGAGACAAGATAACCCAACATTATCTTGGCGATCACGGGATCCGGAAACCAACGCTGTCAGCATAGTCGAAATCCGTAAATTCGATGATACCCGGGGTGGTTTTCCAGATACAAAACGCGGTGCTGTGATGTTATATTATGCCAATTCACCTAAAATATTCCCGCAGGTTTCATCGAATGAGTTGATGCGTATCCAACGGGCTAGCAATGAAACTAAAAGCGAAGAAAACCTTAAATCAGATCAAGCAGGACCAACCGGCAACACAAATTCGGCCAAGTCAGCCACCTTAGAACAACCCAAAGATGATATTTTTCCAGAAGATGATTTAAGCAAACCATTGGACGATGAGCTAGATGCCACCTTTGATAAAGACCTTAATGCTCCTGATGGCTCGCTGGATGGAGGACTTGATCAACAGTTGGACGAAGAACTCAATAATTCGCTGGATGAAAGTCCGGATGCAACGTTGGATGACGAAAAAGATAACGGTTTTGATGAAGAACTTGATAGGTTACTAGACGAAGAAGATGCGCTGGAAGAAAGTCAATCAAAGTTATAAAAGAATGGAAGTGATGCTGACAACGATGCTTTAGAACCGCTTTCTTTAACGAACAACGAACCAACCAAGATCATAGTCTGGCTAGAATCTGGCAAACATATAATTTTTCATCAGTGCCAATAAATCGCCCGTATTAGAGCGTTCGACTTCGGCGTTTTCAATATGAAACTTAGATTTTTCTATTCGTTTTAAATACCTTTTGGCTAAGGTTGCCTGTAATAAAATAGCCGCAGCGGGTCTGGTGTTCCCCTGCCCCTTTAATAAATCCCAAGCTTTATTTAAATGTCGTTTAGACAAACCGGCCATGGTTTCAAACACAGGGATTAAATTTTCCGATTTGATACCCGAAGGGCCACATAATTCAGCCGGTAAATACGTTTTGTTTAAAGCACGGTGATAGTGCTGAGCTCGCAAATATCCTATCAAAGCCCATGCCGTTCCAATAGATTGCGATGCGGTTATGATATCAGAATTATTGACACCCAAAATTATTGCTCCAAGCACGGATATCCGACCAGACGTATCCATACAGTGCGTTTCAAGATCACCCAGAGTTTGCGGCTGCTGCCACCTTAACTCTTTTTGCCGAGCATCAACCAAGGCCATAATATCGTCATCAGGTAAGTCGTATTTTTTTATAATTCCGAGTATTGCTGCGGCAGTGGGGTTTGAAATCCCTGCCATACTTCTTGCCTGTTTTGAGGCACATAGATCACGCCACCACTCAAACCGGATATCACCCAGCATTGGTTCACGCACCATTTCCACAACATGGGCGAGCTGTAAATTTAAAGCATATAATGCCAATAAATCGTCGCGCATGGATAGGGGCGCAAACTGGGCACAAAGATAGCGATCTCGGTCATTCTGTCTTACTTCGTCAGCCAATGCAGATATGCTTGTCATCTTAGGTCCATACTCATTCAATCCTATTCTTCACGTTATTTTTGATTTAGAGTGTCGTCTCGCTGTTGATTTTTTAGCAATTTATCTGGAAAAATCGAAAAATCACTTTATAACAATTCTATTCCATGGTCCCGTGGATCATACCAGAATTCTGTTCACTCATTTACAAAACTATTATTATTTAACCCTCCTGAAAAGAAAGAGAAAATCCGATGGCTTTTGAGTTACCATCCCTCCCCTACGATGCAACCGCCCTTGAACCACATGTATCTGCCAATACACTAGGTTTTCATCATGGCAAACATCACAATGCCTATGTCACGAATTTAAACAATTTAATCCAAGGCACACCACTCGTTGACCAAGATTTGGAAACGATCATTAAAGCGACTGCTGGCGATGCGGCACAAGCGGGTATTTTTAACAACGCTGCCCAAGTCTGGAACCATACATTTTTCTGGAATTCCATGTCACCAAATGGTGGCGGCGCGCCAACGGGTGATTTAGCCTCTAAAATTGATGCCGCTTTTGGCAGCTTGAACGATTTTAAAGCCGCATTTAAAGCTGCTGGTATCGGTCAATTCGGTAGCGGCTGGGTTTGGTTGGTTTCCAACAATGGCAAACTTGAAATTGTCAAAACCGCCAACGCTGAAACACCATTAACAGACGGCTTAACGCCGCTTGTGACATGCGATGTTTGGGAACACGCTTATTATTTAGATTTCCAAAACCGTCGTCCTGATTTCTTGCAGGCATTTCTTGATAATCTAATCAACTGGGAATTTGCAGCATCTAACCTGTAACCCGTTAGGTTATATCTATATTAAAAGGCCTGATATGCTGATATCGGGCCTTTTTTATGTTTATAGATGGCCTTAAGGAACGGCGATTAAGGCGGCAGCCACTTGGCGATCTTCGACCAGCAAGACATTATAAGTTCGGCACGCGGCCCCGGTATCCATCCATTCCAACACCAATCCGTGTTGTTTTAATTCTGATCTAAGATTTTTAGGAGGCGGGACAAATTCAGAACCGCAGCCAATGATGATGATATCAAAAGCATCGGCCACGGACAACATCACTTGCAAGCTATCGATTGCAATATCTTGAGCGTTATCAACGTCCCATTGGACGACTTTGTCTTGAAAAACAAGTATTGATCCCGGCATACTTTCACCGGCCAAGCGAAATTGCTGATCACCGTAACTTTGGATAAGCCGCCGCCCCGGGGCCACCTGAGGAGTGATATCAAGTGACATCCGTTTATGGTACCGGGTTAGTGACGCCTGCATCACCAGATGACAAATCATTACGTTGTAATTTAAGGTATAATAACAAAGGCACGGCGAGATTAATCGATGAATAGGTCCCGATAACGACACCCCAGATCATGGCAAAACTAAAGTCGCGAATAACCGCGCCGCCTAGACTGTAAAGCGCGATTAAGGCCAACAACGTGGTCACCGATGTAATCACCGTCCGGGACAAAGTTTCATTGATGGACCCGTTTAATAAATCCGGCAATGGTTTGGTTTTATATTTTCGCAAATTTTCCCGAACCCGATCAAAAACCACCACAGTATCATTGATGGAATACCCGGCGATGGTTAAAATTGCGGCGACAGTGGATAAATTAAATTCCAACCCAAATAAAGCAAACAGACCAATCGTCGATAAAACGTCATGGGTTAAAGCAACAACAGCGGCCACACCAAATTGCCATTCGAAACGGAACCAAACGTAAACTAGAATTGCAAGTATGGCGAAACCAACGGCCATTACACCGTCCCAGAATAATTCCTGACTGACTTTCGGGCCAACAAATTCAGACCGCCTGTATTCAACATTGCTGCCAAGGGCCTGTTTGATTTTAGCAACCGCCGCCTGTTGCGCTTTTTCACCACCGTCTTGTTTTTGCACACGGATCAGAACTTCTCTTGGGTCACCGAATTCTTGTAAAGTAACTTCACCCAAGCCTAATTCACCCAACTGTTTACGCATACCCCCGATATCAGCAACATCCGGGGTACGCACTTCCATTAAAATACCGCCTTTGAAATCGATACCAAAGTTCAAGCCCAAAACACTAAACAGTCCAACAGACGATAAAATTAACAAGCCAGAAAACATGAAGAACAGTTTCTTTTTAGAAATGAAATTCAAATTAACGTTGGCTGGAATAAGTTTCAGGGTTAACATATTTTATACCTTCACAAATCTTTGTATCAATCAGGTCCTTGTATTAAAAGGATATGAGTATCAAACGGGAAGCGTATCGGGTTTGCGTTTGCGCAACCAAATCACAACAAAAAGCCGGGTCAACATGACGGCTGTAAACATCGACGTGACGATACCGATGGCCAAAGTCACGGCGAACCCACGAATAGGGCCGGAACCAAAAGTATATAACAATACAGCAGCAATCAGCGTTGTAACATTGGCATCAACGATTGTTGTCAACGCCCGGTTGTATCCCGCATCGATGGCCGATATAGGCGTTCGCCCAGCGCGCACTTCTTCGCGTATTCGCTCAAATATTAACACATTGGCATCAACGGCCATGCCGATGGTTAAAACAATTCCGGCTATCCCCGGCAAGGTCAACGTGGCTTGTAAAATAGACAAAGCCGCCAAAATCAAAAAAATATTAATAGTCAACGCCACATCAGCCATCACGCCGAATAATCCATAACTGACACCCATAAAGACAACCACGGCAATCATGCCAATCCATGACGCCAGTTTACCGGCCGCGATACTATCAGCCCCCAAACCCGGTCCGACCGAACGTTCTTCTAAAAACACCAAGGGTGCGGGCAATGCCCCAGCGCGTAATAACAACGCTAAATTTTGCGCGCCTTGAATAGTAAAACTACCACTGATTTGACCGGTTCCACCCAAAATAGGTTCGCGGATGACCGGTGCGCTAATGACTTTATCGTCCAACACAATAGCAAATAAATTATTCACATTTTCAGTGGTTGCGCGACCGAATTTTTTTGCTCCCGTTGCATTAAAACGAAACGAGACAATAGGTTCATTGGTTTGTTGATCGAACCCGGGTTGCGCATCAACCAGTGTTTCGCCGCTAACCATGGCACGTTTATAGATCAAATAACGACGGCCGCCTTGGTTGTCTTCGGCAGATGGCAACCAGACAGAACCCGGGGGGGTTTTATCCGGATTATTCATGTCTTTTTCATTGACCAAATGAAAACTCATTTTAGCCGTTTGACCGATTAGTTTTTTAATGCGTTCAGGATCATCAATACCCGGCAACTGAACGAGAATACGGTCTTCGCCTTGTTGTTGGATCGTTGGTTCTTTGGTGCCGGTTTCATCAACCCGGCGGCGAATGATTTCAATAGATTTCTGAACGGCTGAGGTGCGGCGCAATTTTAATTCATTATCGTTTAACGCCACGACCAATCGATTTCCATTGGCGGTCACTTCCATTGAAAGATCAATATCTTTAATCAGTTGCTGGGCTGTTTCAACGGATGCTTTGTCTCGGATTTGGACTCTTGCACTTAACCCGCTAACCCCAAGCCCGGTATATCTGATTTTGGCTTTGCGCAAAGTGGCACGCATTTGATCAACGGTGGCTTCAAAATACTCTTTGATTACAGCGTCGGTATCAACTTCGACCAAAAGGTGCGACCCACCTTGCAAATCCAAACCGAGGCTCACCTGTTTATTTGGTAGCCAATCGGGGATGTTTTGAAGTGTTTTTTCACTTAAAAAATTAGGTGTGGCATAGACAACACCCAATAACGAGATCAAAACGATCAGGGTGATTTTCCACTTGGCGAAATAGACCATATATAACAGCTCCGAAGTCTGGCTCGAATAAGAGAATTTATTAAAGCAAGGGTAAGACTATTCTTTATCAGCTTTATCAGCTTTATCAGCTTTATCAGCTTTTTTAGCTTTATCAGCTTTTTTAGTTTTTCTTACTCTTTTTAACTTGTCTGCCGGTTTTTTGTCTGCATCATCGTCAGCTTTATTATCATTTGATACAGGTTCCGTTTTGCTCAGCACCTGTGAAATGCTTTCGCGGCGGATTTTCACTTTGACATCTTTTGCGATTTCAACGGTCACTTGTTGGTCATCATCAACTTTGGTAATGGTGCCAATAATCCCGCCACCGGTAACAATTTTATCACCCCGGCGTGCCGCCATCAGCATTTCTTTATGGGTTTTCAGTTTTTTCTGTTGCGGACGGATAAGCAAAAAATAAAACACAACAAAAATCAAAATCAGCGGTAAAATTCCACTAAAAATGTCACCCAAACCTCCAAGACCTCCGGCTGCTGTTTGTGCCATTGCGGTAGATATAAACATCGTCTTCTCCTAAACAATCGTGGCAAGCCACCTTGGCACACCCATAATAAAAATCTCGCGGAAATATACTCTTCCCAGTCCGAAGTGCAAACGTTTAGCACTCTATCCCAATGTATTTGTCGTAAAAATTGACTTATGCAACGTTAATTGTGGATAAAAAGCAGTTCACCCGCCTATTGACCAACAGTATTTTCAATTCTAATGTTGATACATGAACGACAGCAATACTGACATACTTGCCCAATTAACGCGCATAGCAACTGCGTTAGAGGCCATCGCACCCAAACCCTATCCTATGCCTGACTTAGATAAAGCCGATGCATTTGTCTGGGGTGCTGAAAAAAATAAACTTCAACCGGTGATCAACGTCAACCGGGTTGATTTGGATTTATTATTGGGAATCGAGCAACAAAGCGCCGTTTTGTTAGAAAATACGCGCCGATTCGCAAATAAATTTCCAGCCAACAACGCGCTCTTATGGGGCGCACGCGGGACCGGGAAAAGCTCGCTGGTCAAAGCCGTTCATGGGGTTCTTATTAAAGAGCAGCCGGGGCTCATAAAACTTATCGAAATTCACAGAGAAGATATTCCGTCGTTACCGTTACTGTTGACCATGCTTAATCAGAACCAACATCGGTGTTTACTCTATTGCGATGATTTGTCATTTGATGATCATGACGATAGCTATAAATCATTAAAAGCCGTGCTTGATGGTGGCGTCGAAGGCCGACCAGATAATGTCTTGTTTTATGCCACATCCAATCGCCGTCATTTAATGGCCCGAGACATGATCGAAAACGAACGATCAACGGCCATCCATGCGTCTGAAGCGGTCGAAGAAAAAGTGTCTTTATCAGATCGTTTTGGTTTATGGTTAGGCTTTCATAATTGTGACCAAGCCACCTATTTAGCCATTATTGATGGCTATGCTCAACGCTATGGGTTGGATAAAGATGGTCTCGACCTGCACGCTGAAGCCATTGAATGGGCAATGACTAGAGGTGCCCGTTCCGGGCGTGTGGCGTGGCAATTTATCCAAGACATCGCCGGTCGATTAGGCAAACCGATTAATTCTTAGAACACATTTTTTTGGACGACACCTGATGGTCGATTTTAATACCTATGACGTCATTATCATTGGCAGCGGCGCTGCGGGATTAAACACAGCGTTAAGGTTATCGGGCCATGGCCGGGTCGCGGTTTTATCCAAAGGAGCCCTTGAACACAGCAATACATATTTTGCCCAAGGCGGGATTGCAGCGGTTTTGGACCAAACCGATACGGTCGATGCCCATGTACAAGACACCATCGCCGCCGGTGGTGGATTATGCGATGAAGATGCCGTACGTTTTATCGCTGAAAATGGTCGCCGTGTGATCGACCGTTTAGTCGATTTAGGGGTATCGTTCAGCCAAGAAAGAACCGCCGAAGGCGTCATGATACCGCACCTAACCCGCGAAGGCGGCCATAGCCATCGCCGCGTCGTTCATGCCGCTGATGCCACCGGAAAAGCTGTAGAAACCACATTAATCGACCGCGTTCGGGAAATGCCGTCGATCGATTTGTTTGAATACCACAATGCCATTGATTTAATCCGGGAAAATTCTGACACGGATCATCCCGGCCGCGTTATTGGTGCCTATGTTTTGGACATTAATAATGGCCAGGTTAAAGCTTTACGAGCGCGGGTTGTTGTGTTGGCCACAGGCGGCGCATCCAAAGTTTACCTTTATACATCCAACCCTGATGGATCTACCGGTGACGGTATCGCCATGGCGTGGCGCACCGGGTGCCGGGTTGCCAACATGGAATTCACGCAATTTCACCCGACCTGTTTGTACCACCCAGAAGCCAAATCTTTTTTAATATCCGAAGCCGTACGCGGCGAAGGCGGACATTTGTTATTGCCCGACGGTAGCCGTTTTATGGATCGGTTTTCAACGCAAAAAGAACTCGCCCCCCGCGATGTTGTCGCCCGGGCCATTGATTTCGAAATGAAACGCTTAGGGGCCGAATGTTTATATTTGGATATTAGCCACCGCGAGGCCGATTTTATCACTGAACATTTCCCATCTATTTTTAAAAAATGTTTGGAATTCGGTTTTGATATGCGCAAAGAACCGATCCCTATTGTACCCGCCGCCCATTATACGTGTGGTGGCGTCATCACCGATTTATCGGCTAACACTGATATTGAAAACCTTTATGCCATTGGCGAAGCCGCGTTTACCGGGCTTCACGGGGCCAACCGCATGGCGTCCAATTCATTATTAGAATGTTTAGTGATGTCCGATGCGGCGACACAAGATATTTTGCAAAAATTACCCGATATCCCAGCCGTCCCCCGCATTAAGCCGTGGGACGAAAGCTGGGTCACAGAGCCGGATGAAGAGGTCGTTGTTGCTCATAATTGGGACGAACTTAGGCGTTTTATGTGGGATTATGTGGGCATAGTACGGACCACAAAGCGATTGGAACGAGCACAACACAGGGTCGATTTGTTACTGCGTGAAATCGCCGAATATTACGGTAATTTCCGCATCACCAATGATTTACTTGAACTTAGAAATTTAAGTGTTGTGGCCCAACTGATCATTCGCTCTGCTATGGAGCGCAAAGAAAGTCGCGGGCTTCATTATACGTTGGATTACCGTGAGCCGAACAATGATCAGCTTAAAAATACGGTTCTTCAACCCGATATTATAATTGATACATAAAGAACATTATCGTTCCCAAAAACAACCCTGACAATAAAAGTTTTATGGGCGATATAATTTAATTTGCTGGTCTTGGTCTTATTGTCAATCCGAACCTGACGCCGGTTCCCTGTTTCTTTTCGCCGCTCTTCGATTTGACGCGTTAAAAATTCCACATGGGCCCTAACATTTGGATTGTTACGAGATATCCCATAACTGGCAACTGGCGCATCCTGACCGTCATTAAATCCTGCCTGAATAGTCACGGCCCACCCAGCTAACCCCACAAAAATCAACGCCATCTAGCCGATATAGGTGTAAAAAAATACCGTAACCACCACCATGATGACAAAAACAGTCCCCATGGCAAGGGTATCAGAGTGCAACAAATTTTTGATCAATTATTAAAGTCCTCTACGCATATTCTAGGCACCTTGTTTTAAATACTTCCTTGGATCGCGCGCCGTACGTCCACGGCGTAATTCAAAATGCAATTGCGGAGTGGTAACGCTGCCAGTATCGCCGACAGTTGCAATAATTTGACCTTTTTTAACGCGCTGTCCGCGTTTCACCAACAGTTTAGCATTATGGGCATAGGCGCTGACCCAGCCACCGGAATGTTTGATCAGCAATAAATTGCCAAAACCACGCAACTCATTACCGGCATAAGCCACTGTTCCATTTTCCGAGGCCCGAACAATGGTGCCACGTCTGGCTTTTATGTTAATGCCATCATTGCGGAACCCTTTTGCCTTAACGCCAAAATCAGAAATAACACGGCCTTTAACTGGCCATAAAAAACCTTTACCTGTGGATTTTGGCGGCGGCGGCAATATGCGTTTTGGTCTGGGTTTGATTTTTTTAACGGTTTTTGTATGGGTGGCGACTTCGGCTTTCGGTTTTATAACCCCGTCCGGTTTGCTTTGAGTTTCGCGGGGAACAGCTGCTGTCTGTACCGGTTTAGCCAAGCCGGGTAATCGTAAACGTGCCCCCCGCTTAATCAAATAAGGTGGTTTTAATGCGTTCAACCGGGCCAATTCATAAACATCTATATTATAACGCCTAGCAATGCCGTACAGCGTTTCACCGGAACGGACACTATGTTCAAGGGCCCGTGGCAATATCAACTTTTGACCCAGCTTTAATCGGTATGGGGGACGTAACCCATTTGCGATGATAATCGATCTGGGTGACAATTTATGACGCCGTGAAAGCGCATAAATGGTATCGCCTTTACCAACGATGACAGCATTTGCCGCAACAAACATCGCACTTGATGACGATACCACAGACCGTTTAGGTGGTGTATTGACATCAAAGACACTGGTTCCTGATGGTGGCCATTCCGCGTAACCACAGGCCGACAACAATAACACCATGATCAGCCAACCAAATCGGCGAACAGGGAACAATTTATTAAAATAAAATAGCGTCATGGTTGGAAGTATCGCCAAGTTTTAACGAATGCGCAACTAAAGCTTGGGTTCCACCGCCCCACCCATTCCAGCCACCAACGGAACAAACCGTACAGGCCCTAAATCTAATGTTTCAGCGCCTGTCTCCGTGCGCACAACACGAACCAAATGTTGATCATTTTCATCCAATCCAATAGGAATAACCATAATCCCATCAATGGAGAGTTGTGACAATAAGACTTGGGGAATATCCGCCGCCGCCGCCGTTACCATAATACGTTGAAAGGGCGCCTGTTCCGGCCACCCATTGGACCCGTCAGCCGCTAAAGTCGTCACGTTTACATGATTTAATGATTTAAGTCGCTGATTGGCTTTTGTTAATAATTTAGGATGCCGTTCCATGGAATACACACGCCGACACAGCCCGGCTAAAATCGCCGTTTGATAACCAGATCCGGTGCCAACTTCCAAAACTTTCATACGGTCATTAACATCTAACGCCTGTGTCATAAGCCCAACAATGGTTGGTTGGCTGATGGTTTGTTGATGACCAATGGGTAATGCCAAATTTTCAAAAGCCCGGTCTTTGAATGCATCAGGTAAAAATAATGGCCGCGGCGTATTTTCAATGGCGTTTAAAACGCGTTCATCTGTGACCCCCTCATTACGCACATTCATTAACAAGCGTGCAAGGTCATCATTTTGCAATGCAGGTCTCACGAAAACACCGTTTTTAATTTTTCCATTGATGGTTTGTCCGTTAAATCCATACTTAACGGGGTCACAGCCACGCCGCCGCGCATAACGCATTCTAAATCTGTACCGGCGGCAGATACGTCCTCGTCACGTTGGGGGCCAATCCAATAATACGGTTCACCTCTGGGGTCCATTGCTTCACAAAAATCAGCGCCGATTTTACGCCGCCCTTGGCTGACAACTTCGATGCCTGTGACCTGATCCACGTCAACCGCTGGAAAGTTGACATTCAATAAAATACCAGGGAACCAATTAAATGTTTTTAATTTATCCAAAACAGGTGTGATCCAATGCTCGGCGACCGACCAATTAACAGACCGGTTACCGCTATAAACCTGACTGAGCGCAATTGAGGGAACTCCCAATAATGTGCCTTCCATAGCGGCGGCGACAGTCCCTGAATACGTCACATCTTCGCCTAAATTTCCACCTCGGTTAATTCCCGATAGCACTAAATCCGGTGGATTATTTTTCATGATTTTATTAATACCCAACAACACGCTATCGGTGGGCGTACCGTCCACGGCATAGCTGAATTGATGACGTTTGCGAATGCGCAATGGGCGGCGTAAAGTCAATGAATGACTGGTTGCACTTTGTTCTGTTTCAGGTGCAATGACCCAAACCTCAGCAGCCCGTTCACGAATTATATTTTCAAGAATTTTTAAACCCGGCGCATCAATGCCATCATCATTGGAGATCAACACGCGCGCCGTCGCCAGATCAATTGTGCGATGATTTCCAGAGGTCATCAATTAAACGGCTCAATCACTTCAAGACCAGCCATATATGGTCTTAAAACTTCGGGAACTTCGATGCGACCATCGGCCATTTGGTAATTTTCCAAAACCGCAATTAACGTCCGCCCGACGGCTAATCCAGAACCATTTAAGGTATGTACAAATTCAGTGGATTTTGCGCCCGGTTCGCGCATTCGCGTTTTCATGCGCCGGGCCTGAAAATCACCGCAGGTCGAACAACTGGAAATTTCACGGTATTTCTGTTGCCCCGGCAACCACACTTCGATGTCATAGGTTTTCCGCGCGCCAAAACCCATGTCACCGGAACATAAAATCATTGTTTGATAGGGCAATCCCAACCGTTTTAAAATATCTTCGGCACAAGCCGTCATGCGTTCTAATTCAGCATCACTGTCATCGGGTTTGGTGATCGATACCATTTCAACTTTGGAAAATTGATGCTGGCGGATCATGCCACGGGTATCCCGCCCTGCGGACCCGGCTTCGGACCTAAAACACCACGTCATCGCGGTATAGCGTTTGGGTAAACTGCTGCTGTCCAAAATATCGCCTGAGACCAAGCTGGTTAAGGGCACCTCGGCCGTTGGAATTAACCACAACCCGTCTTCGGTTTTAAATAAATCATCAGCAAATTTTGGTAATTGTCCGGTGCCAAATAATGTCTGGGCATTAACCAAGGCTGGTGGATTAACTTCTACATAACCATTAACGCCTGTATGGATATCCAGCATAAATGCGGCCAATGCCCGTTCCATGCGGGCCAATGCCCCTTTTAAAACGACAAAACGCGCGGTAGCTAATTTACTGGCACGGTCAAAGTCCATCATGCCCAAAGCTTCGCCAATTTCAAAGTGCTGTTTGGCTTCGAATTCAAATTCTTTGGGCGTGCCGACTTTGCGAATAACGAGATTATCGTTTTCATCAACCCCAACAGGCACATCGTCATAAGGAAGATTTGGTATTTCAGCCAACGCCATTGACAATTGAGCCTCGGCGGCTTCGGCCTTTTGTTCGGCTTCGGCTTGTAATTGCTTGGATTTTGAAACGTGTTGAATAAGTTCCGATGCGTCTTCGCCTTTGGATTTTAACATACCAATTTGTTTGGCAAAATTGTTACGTTCGGTTTGAATGCTTTGCGCTTCGGTCATAGCAAAGCGACGGGTTTCGTCAAGCTGTATCAGGCTTTGACTAAGCCCATCCACTCCTCGCTTTGCTAACCCCTGATCAAAAACATCGGGGTTAGCGACAATCCATTTAATGTCGAACATGATCTATTCCGTTTTTTCCTGATGATCGGAATTATTTTTATCCGTATTTTCATCGTCGTCGTCATCGTCATCATCTTCTTCTTCGTCATCAAGCACGCCTGCTTGACGACGTCTTCGTTCTATCAAAACGACAGAAAAGATAGAAATTTCATAAAGCAAAATCGTTGGCAGTGCCAAACCGATCTGACTTATAGGATCAGGTGGGGTTAAAATAGCGGCCGCCACAAACGCCAAAACAATGGCGTATTTGCGTTTGGCACGTAACCCTTTGGCCGTTACTAAACCAATACGAGCCAATAGGGTCAAAACCACAGGCAATTCGAACGTTAACCCAAAAGCAAAGATCAAGCGCATCACAAGGGATAAATATTCATTGACCTTGGCTTCTAATTGGATGGCCATCACTCCATCACCACCAGCGCTTTCAAAACTAATGAAAAATTCCCAAGCCAACGGCAAAACATAATAATAAACCAGTGCGCCACCCATAAAAAACAGGATCGGGGTCGCAATCAGGAATGGTAGAAACGCGCTTTTTTCATGTTTATAAAGCCCAGGCGCAATGAACCCCCAAAGTTGAATTGAAATAAATGGAAAGGCCACAAATATAGCTGTGAAAAACGAGACTTTAATATAGGTAAAGAAAGCTTCGGTAAGAGCGGTAAAAATCAACCGCCTATTTCGGCCGCTTTCTTCCATAACGTCAGCCAAGGGCTGTACCAGAAAACCATAAATCTGTTCAGAGAAATAGTAGCTGATGAAAAACAAAACCAACACAGCCAAAGCCGAGTACAACAAACGCTGACGCAGCTCGATCAAATGCTCAAGGAGCGGCATTTTTTCTTCTTCGACTTCATCAAGAGTTGTCACGCGACTATTTCCTTATGGCGTAGTTTTTTGATTTTTTTATGAATTAGTTGTTTTTTCAGCGGTTTCTGCCGATGGCGATATTTCATCCGCAACGGTCGACGTGTCGGTATCGTCAATGGTAACAGCGGCCAAGGCTTTTTCCCGAGGGTTCAATGGTTCAACCGTATCTGTTTCCACCTCGTCCGCATCACCGGATTTCTCTTCAAAAACATCGCCACCATCATAAAAGGTGTTTTCCAATTCTTTGAAATCTTTGTCAGACATCATTTCTCCGGTTGGATCGATGCTGTTTTCAATTTCTTTGGCTAAATCAAAATCGCCGCCTTCGGTGATAGTTTTTTTTAAATCATCGAGCTCAATTTCGCGCGTCACATCATCCAGCCCGCTTTGAAATTCACGCGCTAAACCTCTGGCTTTTTTAATCCATTGACTAATGGTTTTAATTGCGCGCGGCAAATCACGTGGCCCGACGACGATAATCGCGAGCAAACCAATGATGAATATTTCCTGCCAGCCGATATCGAACATGGCGAAGCTTTAGCTCCTTTTAGAAATTCAGAAAAACGTATCCACCGCCTATATCACAGAAGGCTGGCGCAAGGTATCAAACGGGTAGCAAGCCACCCACCTGACAAAACTTAAGAGTTATTGGATGCGGACTTATCTTTGTCCGATGTGCTTTCGACTTTGTCAGCTTGTTCGGATTTCAACACTTTTGGCTCGTCTGCGTCGACCTCTTCGCCTTCTTTCATGCCTTTTTTAAAGGATTTTAATCCTTTGCCAAAGTCACCCATCAAACGCGAGATTTTGCCACCGCCGCCGAACAGGACTAAAACAACGACTAAAACGATTAACCAATGCCAAATACTAAATGCACCCATGTTTATTTTCTTTCTTAACGTTATAAACAGTTCAAGTTAGCCGGATAATGGCAGAAAGACCCTGTGGTCGCAATGCACAGAATTGCAGTATTTGTGGATAATCGATAATATTTTTCACTAACGGCCTTCAACTTCAGGATCCAGAGGCAATGCGTCCTCAATTTCATCGTTAAGCAACACCTCGGACCCGAGCGCCGATACATCGCCTTCGTCATCATCATCAATGATTTCAGTCGCGTTTTCATCCGCCGTTGATGGTTCTGAAAAATCACCGCTGACCCGGTAGGCGTTGATCGCCGGGCTCGTGTCAATTAACCCAGCTGTTTTCAAATCGTCCATACCCGGCAAGTCTTTTAAGGTTTCCAGACCAAAATGATCTAGAAATTCGTCTGTTGTTCCCCATGTCACCGGGCGCCCCGGTGTTTGACGCCGCCCTTTGGGATGGATCCAGCCATTTTCAAACAACACATCTAACGTGCCTTTGTTCATGCCAACACCACGAATTTCTTCGACCTCGGCACGGGTTACCGGTTGATGATAGGCTATAATCGCCAATGTTTCGACAGCAGCACGTGATAATTTACGCGCCACTTCTATTTCTTTATTTAACAATTCCGCCATATCCGACGCCGTTCGAAATGCCCACGATTTACCGATACAGCGCAATTCAACACCGCGGCCGACATAGCTGTCTTGTAATTGTTTCAACAAGGATTTGACGTTCACTGTTTTTGGGATGTACCCGGCTAATACACGTTCGGTCATTAATTCTGAACTGGCAAACAATAATGCCTCTAATAACCGCATATGCTCGGCTTCATTTTCATTTGAGCCATCAGCCAAATTGGTACTGTCTTCGTCGCCTGGCGGTGTATCGGTATTATCGTTCATTAAAACAACCGTTCATTTTGTTGTATGCGTCATCCATATTATATTATTCAGCCGCACCATTATCGTCATCTGTCTTAGCATATCGTCCCATTTGTAATTGAATGGGCGCAAAAAGGCCACTTTGACGTAATTTTAACTTACCTTCTTTGGCAAGCTCTAATGTCGCGGCAAATGTAGAAGCCACAGCGGAGCGCAAGCGTAATTCGCCGCCTTCCCCATCTGTCAAATCGTTTGGTAAATAATGCCATAAATCCTGCCAATCAGGAACATGACCAACCAATTTACGTAGTCTGAATAATGCGTCTTCGACAGTAAATATAGAAAACGCTTCTATTTCCAAGGGACCCGATCGATTTTTCCGGTTGTGCTGTAAGCCGTAAGCTTTCAACACATCAAAAAGCGTCACATGGATGACGCTTTGAGCACGAGCCGCAAATTTTTCCGGAGCCCCGCGTTTGAAATAACCACGTCCCAACCCATCACGGGCCATTAATTGTTCACCAGCCCGTTGCATCGCTTGCAATCTTTTTAATTGAAACGCCAATGCCGCTGCCATTTCTTCGCCACTTGGTTCGTCATCGTCGTCTAAATCGGGTAATAATAATTTTGATTTCAAAAACGCCAACCACGCGGCCATGACCAAATAATCTGCAGCCAAATCCAAATTTAAGCGGCGGGCTTCGGCAACAAAAATTAAATATTGTTCAGCCAACGCCAGAATCGAAATCGCCGTTAAATCAAGTTTATGATCACGGGCCAAAGACAACAAAACGTCAATGGGGCCTTCGAAGCCATCAAGCTCGACCAGAAACGGCGTTTGCTCTACATCAACGAGACCGTCCATTTCCGATTGTTCAAAGTCGTCAATATCGCCTGTTGTCGGGTCCATCGCCATATTCAACCTATCAACCGTTGCCTGATAACATCGCCACAATTTGCAGCAGGTATTCTGCGGGGCCTATGACCAACCATGCAAATATATTTAAATCATAGCCCAAACGTTCACCCACATAGGGTAAAAGAAAAATTCCGCCAATTAAAATAAAAAAGCCATAACGTTCAGTTTTTGCATATTGCCATGCTAGTTTATCAGGCAATAATCCGACCAAGACCCGGCCCCCGTCAAGTGGCAATAACGGCAACAAATTAAACACGCACAACAACAAATTAATCCACACGGCGTTGATGAGGTTTTTACCGACCCACGCCTGAACATCACCGGATAAATAAGCCAATGAATGCAATAATAAAGCGGCGATGAATGCAATTAATAAATTACTACCAGGACCCGCCAACGCCACTAACACCATGCCCCGTTTGCCGCCATTTAATGCCATAAAATTAACTGGCACGGGTTTCGCAAAACCAAACATCATACGTCCGCCGCTGCCCAATAACATCAACACCGGCAAAATAATCGTGCCCATAGGGTCAATATGTTTAAGTGGGTTAAACGATACACGTCCGGCTAGGTAAGCCGTATCATCACCCAGTTTCCATGCCACCCAGCCATGGGCAGCTTCATGCAAAGTAACCGCGATTAAGACGGGCAACAACCACACCGACAATTGATACCCGATATTAGCAACATCAAAGCCCATTATAAATTTCCTGTGTGGTCGGTTTGTTCAAATATTTGACCCAGCCGCTGTAGCGCTTTATCTGCATCAAAATGTTTATGATTTTCATACGTTTCAAGTCGTTGTTGTTCAGCCTGTAACAACCGTAATTTAGCCGTATCCGTCAAACCAGCAACCCCCGATGCCACAGATTTCATTTCATCCATGTCACCATTACAGTGCAAAACGATATCACATCCTGCCGTTAATGCAGAACACGCCCGTTCCATAAAATCCCCAGCAAGCGCTTTCATAGACAAATCATCTGAAATGAGCACGCCGCCAAACCCGATGTGCTGACGTATAATTTTATTTATCATTATTTCAGAACAAGTTGCCGGGTGTTTGTCATCAATAGACTGATAAATAATGTGCGCGGTCATCGCCCACGGCAAATCATTTAATAATTTAAAGGGTTTGAAATCAATTTCATCGAGCACAGACATAGCACTCGACACCGTTGGTAGATCATGATGACTATCGACCATCGCCCGTCCGTGGCCGGGAATGTGTTTGATCACTGGCAAGACGCCACCTGTTAACAATCCATCCGCGACAAGACGGCCAAACCGGGCCGCTTGTTCAGGCGTACGCCCCCACGTACGGTCGCTGATAATCGCATGGGAGCCAGATTGCGGAATATCAACAACAGGGGAACAATTCACCGTAATACCAAGTTCAATCAGTTCAGCGGCCATCAATTGCGCGTTTAATGATGTCGCCTCGACAGCTAAATCAAAATTCGTTTCGGCCATATCCAAAAATTTAGACGCAGCCGGTGCATCACGCCAATGGGGTGGCCGCAAACGTTGCACCCGCCCGCCTTCTTGATCGATTAATACCGGGATCGCTAAATCAGGTTCAGCATTTAAACTAACAGACACCCTTAGGTCATGGACCAACTGTTTTATCTGAGATGGCGTTTCACAATTTCTCGTAAAAAGAATAAATCCAGCGGGGCGGGTTTCGCGAAAAAAATCTCGTTCTTGCGGTGTCAAAACAGGCCCCGAACAGCCAAAAATAACTGCCCGGAAATTGTCAAATGCCGCCGTCGTCACAACATCACCCACCGGGACGTATCAACAAACAACCGACTTTGCGCTTACTTAATTCTGCGCACAACTTACGGGCTTGGGCAGCCGTTTTTAATGGCCCCACACGTAGGCGGTAAAAAACACCTTTCCCCACACCCAAATCAGCTTTGGTAATGGTTAAGCCCAGATCGCCCAGCAAATCGATGTGTTTACGGCGCAACCGATCCCATTCTTGTTGTGCGCGTTCTGTGGACCGGGCGGCCGCCAATTGCACACGGTATGCTTTTTTAGATGAAACCGTTTTACGAGGCAGCGGTTTAGGCGTTACGGGTTTAGTTGTTTTAACAATTTTTTTCTTAACCGTTGGCGCTGGAGTTGGCAGTTTAACTGGTTGAGGTTTTTCAATTGATGCAACATCGGCTGCCGTTGGCACTTTCGGCGTTGTTTTTATGGCAGGCGATGTTTGTGGAACCAGCCGTTTGGGTTGGCCAGAATTCACCTGATCATTTAGCGTTGGCAAGGTTTTTGGAATGACAGGTATGGTTTTTGGTTTGGGTCGCGGCAGCGGCGTTTCCGGTGTCGGCAACAAGCGTTCAACTTGTGGCGCGTTTTCGCGTTTTCCCTGCAACACATTATAGACCAGTTTATCACGGTCCGGGACTTGTAACCCGCCGGGGTTTTCCGGGCGTTCTCGAACCGCACCAACAGGGGCATACACAACAGGAACCCGGTCATCAGGATCGCCAAGCATACCGATTAACCGATCACCATAAGACATCCAGCCAACGGTCAAAACGGCGACAGAAATCAAGGTAAAAAACGCAATTTTCCAGCCACGCCCAGAAGACCGGGCCGCGTCCACCGCGACCGGTTCAAATTCCAAAGCATCCGTTGCCGTGACTTTAATGCCAGGCCGATCAGAGGCCATATGCGTCGTTCCTTATTTTAAGTCATAAAAATTTCTACTGTCTTAACGTATCTTTTGGAAATTCACATTCATATTTTACTTAAATTACGATGTAATATGAAACACGGTGTCTTAAAATACCATTTACACAAAATAAATTGAGCGTGTATGGGCCCTATGAACTTCTTGATTGCAAATCAAACAGATGACGGTGTTCATCCATAGCAAACCGGTCGGTCATACCCGCCACATAATCAGCCACCACTTGGGCTGTAATCACATGGCCGGGGTCGCCAGCTAATTTACACCATTCCACAGGCAAACATTCCGGTTCATTTAAAAACAATTGAAACAATGACTTAACAACCCGTCTGGCTTTGCTTGTCATGCGGTTAAGGCGGTAATGGCGATACATATTCTCAAATAAAAACAGTTTTATTTGAGAATCGTAATTGCGCATTTTTTCTGAAAACCCTGCCAACGGATGATTAAAATTTCGCACGTCCGCTGCGGTTTTAACACCGGATTGCTGAATACGGGCGGCTGTTTCGATCATCAAATCATTGACCATCGCCCCGATCAGGCGGCGAACGGCTTCGTGTATGGTGCGTTTTTCATCCAGCCCCGGATAATCACGCATCACATTATGAAAAATTTCACCGACCAAAGGCACGTCTTTTAGATCATTAATCGTAAACAGTCCGGCATGAAGTCCATCATCAATATCATGATTATTATAGGCGATATCATCAGACATAGCGGCAACTTGGGCTTCGGCCCCGGCATAGGTATGCAGTTCCAAATCTTGAGTTTTTGCATATTCAGCAATGGCGCGCGGCAATTCTTTGCCTCTGTCATTGGATGTGATTAAAGGGCCATTGTGTTTAACCACCCCTTCCAGCGTTTCCCATGTCAAATTAAGCCCGTCGAAATCCGCATATCGTTGTTCCAATTGCACGATCACCCTTAGCGACTGGGCATTATGGTCAAAACCGCCAAAGGGAGACATTAATTCGTGCAACACGTCTTCGCCAGCGTGCCCAAATGGGGGGTGCCCTAAATCATGAGCTAACGCCAAAGCTTCGCCTAAATCTTCGTTCAATTTCAAACTGCGACATACGGACCTAGCGATTTGCGCGACCTCTAAGCTGTGGGTTAACCGGGTCCTGAAGAAATCGCCTTCGTGATTAACAAAAACCTGGGTTTTATATTCTAAGCGCCTGAATGCAGCGGAATGAATGATGCGATCTCGGTCGCGTTGAAAGCATCCCCGGGTCACGCTTTCCGGCTCATCGAACACACGCCCCCTGCTGTCCTGTTCATGGGACGCATAGGATGCCAGATCACGTCGGGTGTTACAAAAATTTACCATATGTAAAAGTACTCTCCGATCGTTTGCTTATCAACCGGGTAAATGATTTTCTTTACTCACATTTTTTTTGAAATTTTGACATTGGCGGTAATAGACTTACATAGTATACTAGAGTTTAAACATTAGACTTGGAATTTACCCAAAACAAAATTTTTCAAATGATCAAGAGTGGACCATGACACAACAAACTGCTGAAAATATGAATCTGACAAAAAGTGCGGCCAAACGAATTCAAGAAATGGCCTCATCCGAAGGCAATGATGCATTGATGTTACGCCTTTCCGTCAATGGTGGTGGTTGTTCCGGGTTTCAATACGTTTTCAGTTTGGATGAACATATTAATGGCGATGACCAAGTTTTTGATCAGTCGGGGACCAAATTGCTGGTTGATGATGTGTCGCTGGAATTTCTAGGCGGCTCTACTGTTGATTTTAAAAACGAATTAGGCGGGTCCTATTTCCATGTAGACAACCCCAACGCCACCGCTGGATGCGGTTGCGGCACGTCGTTTTCTGTCTGATAAAACCCAATGAAAATAGCCACATGGAACGTCAATTCGGTTAAAGCACGGCTGCCGCGTGTGTTGGAATGGCTGGAAGAATTCAAACCCGACGTCGCATTATTGCAAGAAATTAAAACCGAAGACCACAGTTTCCCGACTTTGGAAATCGAAAGTCTTGGATATAAAATCGCCACCCACGGACAAAAATCTTATAACGGTGTCGCTATTTTATCGCGCCACCACCCCATGACGGTTACCCAAACAGGGTTACCTGGCGACGATACCGATGATCATGCACGTTATTTAGAAGCCATCATCACGCCCGAAGACACATCAATAACGCCTGTACGTGTGGCCACAATTTATTTGCCCAACGGCAATCCCAGTCAAGACGAAACAGGCGCTAATAGCGATAAATACCGATATAAATTGCGCTGGATGGAGCGTTTGATAGCGCACACTGAAAAATTATTAAAAACTGACGAAGCTTTTGTTTTAGGCGGCGATTACAATGTCTGCCCGACAGACGGTGATGTCTATGATCCGCGTGCCTTTGCCGGTGACGCATTGTGCCGCCCGGAAACACGGGTGCGGTTTCGGGCTTTAGTAAATTTGGGATTAACCAACGCATTTCGAGTGTTTCACAAGCAACCCAATGTATACAGTTATTGGGATTATCAGCGCGGTGCGTGGCCCAAAGACAACGGGTTGTTGATCGATTATTTATTACTTAGCCCCGAAGCTGCTGATCGGTTGTCCGATGCGGATATCGACAAAAAACCACGGGGCCAAGAAAAAGCCTCTGATCACACCCCGGTGTGGTGCACACTTGCGCCCGGGGATTAAAGCGCCCGCAATTTCTTCTGTACAGGGTGAGCGTAAGTCTTCTTCCAACATTGCAAGGCCCTCGGCATCCAAATCTTTCCCCATTGACCTCATCCCGTTTTCACGGTACCGCGCCGTTTCAGCTTCGGGGTCAATGCGGCTTACAATCAAGCAAGGCATGTCTTGGCCAAGCGTTTCTGCAAGATGAACAGGCGGGATCTGTCGTCGTAAGCAAAACCTCGTGTCCGCGCGCGGCGAGTTCAGTTGCGACCGCCGCGACCATAGTCGTCGTGCCAACACCACTTTTAGCCATAAACATAATCAGTTCTTTGCCGGGACGTTCAATACCATCAACCACCGCATTAAGCACAGGAAAGTCAGTATAATCATCAGTTTCATTGTAAGAAACATCATTCCTATGTGTCTCATTTGCATCGGTCATAAAGCGTTTGAGGGCCTCTATGCCAAACAGATTTTCCGAACGCTGCGGAAAGCGACTGCGCTCATTCAGTTCATGCTGATGGATTGTTATAATGAAAAAATCGAAGACTGTGGTGGTTTTGCATCACGGATTACGGGCACAATTCCGACTTAACGGCGCCGTTTCACTTGGGAGACATCCCTGACGGCCCCTTTGGATGCGCTTGTCGCCAGCAATCCATAAGCTTGAAGTGCTGGCGAAACAATGCGGTCACGGTCCGGCATCCATGCATTTTCACCTTTGGTGTTCATGGCGCCCCGGCGACGTTTTAATTCAGCATCATCCACCGCCAATGAAATTTTCCGGTTGGGTATATCCATTTCAATAATATCACCGTTTTCGATCAAACCAATCAGCCCGCCTTCGGCGGCTTCCGGAGAAATATGCCCAATGGATAATCCCGATGATCCACCGGAAAAACGCCCGTCTGTGATCAATGCGCAGTCTTTGCCCAATCCCATAGATTTAATATAACTGGTGGGGTACAGCATTTCCTGCATGCCCGGCCCGCCTTGCGGTCCTTCATAGCGAACCACGACAACATCACCTTTTTTTACGCCACCGTTGAGGATTTTATCCACCGCATCGTCTTGGCTTTCGCAAACTACAGCGGGGCCAGAAAACACCAAAATACTTTTATCAACACCCGCGGTTTTAACAACAGCACCATCCGTTGCCAGATTACCAAACAACACGGCCAAGCCGCCGTCCTTGGAATAGGCATTTGCAACATCACGTGTACATCCTTTTTCACGGTCCATATCCAATTCCGCATAAACTTTTGATTGGCTGAACGCGTGCACCGTGCGCACATTGCCCGGGGCCGATAAATAAAAATCATGGACAGATTTATTTTCCGTGCGCCGGATATCCCAATTATCAATGGCATCGCCAATATTGGGTCCATAAACAGTCGGGGTATGACGGTGAATAAGTCCGGCCCGGTCCAGTTCCCCCATCAAGCCCAAGATCCCGCCAGCGCGGTGGAAATCTTCCATATGATAGTCTTTGCTGGACGGCGCCAGTTTTGAGAGCTGCGGAACTTTTCTGGATAACCGGTCCATGTCTTTCATGTTGAAATCAACGCCTGCTTCCCCAGCAATCGCCAGCAAATGCAGTACCGTATTGGTCGACCCACCCATGGCGATATCCACCGACATGGCATTCTCGAACCCATCAAAACAACCGATCGAACGCGGCAATACGCTGTCATCATCATTTTCATAATAGCGTTTGCATAAATCGACAATGCGTGGGCCTGATTGTTTGAATAACTCTTCGCGCATGGCATGGGTTGCGAGCAACGACCCGTTGCCGGGCAAAGCAAGCCCGATGGCTTCGGCCAGACAGTTCATAGAATTGGCCGTGAACATGCCGGAACAAGACCCGCACGTCGGACAGGCGGAGCGTTCTAGTTTATCGACCTCTTCGTCGCTGACATCAGGGTTACCAGCTTGTATCATCGGATCGATGAGGTCGGCTTTCACAGGTTTCCCGTCAATGATCAATTTACCCGCTTCCATAGGGCCGCCGGAGACAAAAATCGTTGGAATATTCAAACGCATTGAGGCCATCAACATGCCCGGCGTTATTTTATCACAGTTGGAAATACACACCATGGCATCGGCACAGTGGGCGTTGACCATGTATTCAACGCTATCGGCGATCAATTCCCGGCTCGGCAATGAATAAAGCATACCAGCATGGCCCATGGCGATACCGTCATCAACAGCAATGGTGTTAAATTCTTTGGCAACGCCGCCTGCGGCTTCGATTTCACGGGCCACCAATTGACCTAAATCTTTTAAATGAACATGGCCCGGCACAAATTGCGTGAACGAATTAACGACCGCGATAATCGGTTTTCCGAAATCATTATCAGTCATCCCTGTGGCGCGCCACAGGCTGCGGGCACCGGCCATGTTGCGGCCATGAGTCGATGTGCGTGAACGATAAGCTGGCATTTTTATAACTCCGAAAATAAAAGATCAAGCCCGAACAATAAAGGATACCCGGCCTAGTACACAAGCACGCTTGCAATCAGTTATTCAACGGTATGATTGATGCGCACGAATGATATTGATGCATGGCATTCAAAAAAATAGTAACGCGTTACGTAAAAGTTCCTGTTTTGCGTTCATAATGGAAAAACATTAGCGGACAAATTATATTCGGCCATAAATGCCAATACAAACCAAAGCCAGATTGCTGATGCGAATGCTCCAGCTAACGGCCAGCAGATAAAAATCCGAAAAGTAGAAAAAAAGGCGATCCGTTAAAGAAGACAAATTTCCAACGCGGCAAGCGATACTCCGTGGTATAATTCGCCGTATTATACCCTAACTTGCCATAAGTCGTACTCTCAACACAGCATTGTCAGAATTAAAAATTCATGGCGACAATAGCACAGTGTGGCGTAGAAACCTTTCGATCTACCGAGCAAGAAGCATCAATGCTATAAACAAATAACAGTGACCGGAAAGGATAAAACATAAATACCGAGGACATTGATTTGTTACGTGTCCCCGTTATTCGAAAAATAAGTAAGCTTACTTATTTCCCAGAAAAGCGAACCCGCCGTCCATTCAACCCAAGTCATTTTGGAATATAACTACGCTTTGATATTGCAACGCGCGTTAAAGCCTGTTGAAATCATTAAGTCTTTAAATAGCAAGGGTTTCAAGAATGTCACAGTTCAAATTCGACAAATCAAAACTGCCCAGCCGCCATACAAGTGTTGGTCCGGAAAGCGCCCCACACCGGGCATTTTATCACGCCATGGGCATGACGACGCAAGAAATTGCACAACCTTTTGTCGGTGTGGTGACAACATGGAACGAAACCGCCCCGTGTAATATATCATTAATGCGTCAATCGGCGGCGTCAAAATTGGGGGTCAAAGCCAAAGGCGGCACCCCGCGCGAATTCACCACCATCACCGTTACCGACGGTATTGCTATGGGCCATCAGGGCATGAAATCGTCCCTTGTCAGCCGCGATGTGATCGCTGATTCCACTGAATTGACCATGCGCGGCCATTGTTATGACGCCATGGTTGGTATTGCCGGATGTGACAAGTCCCTGCCCGGTCTAATGATGGCGATGGTTCGCTTGAACGTACCGTCCGTATTCATGTATGGCGGATCAATCCTACCCGGCCGTCTACACGACCGTGATTTAACTATCCAAGATGTGTTCGAAGCCGTCGGTGCCCATTCAAGGGGGCTAATCGATGACAAAGAATTACACGATATTGAATGCGCCGCCTGCCCATCATCAGGGTCATGCGGTGGGCAGTTTACGGCTAACACCATGGCCTGTGTATCGGAAGCCATTGGGTTGGCTCTCCCCGGGTCCGCTGGCACTCCCGCGCCTTATGAAAGCCGGGACGCCTATGCCGAGGCTTCCGGCCAAGCGGTTATGGACTTACTTAAATCAAATATTCGGCCCCGGGATATCGTGACAAAAAAAGCGCTGGAAAACGCGGCTATGGTCGTCGCCTGTTCCGGTGGATCTACAAACGCCGGACTACATTTACCGGCCATCGCCCACGAATGCGGTATTGAATTTGATTTAATGGACGTTTGTGAAATATTTAAACGCACACCTTATATCGCCGACCTTAAACCCGGCGGCCGCTACGTCGCCAAAGATTTATTCGAAGCCGGTGGGGTTCCGACAATTTTGCGCGCCTTGCTGGACGGTGGATTATTACACGGCGATTGCATAACCGTTACCGGGAAAACCATGGCAGAGAACCTGGACGCATTCCCATTTCCTAAAAGCCAGAAAGTCGTGCGCCCTATTTCAAATCCCATCACCGTTGATGGCGGCGTGGTTGGGTTAAAAGGGTCCCTTGCCCCGGACGGGGCCATTGTCAAAATTGCCGGTATGGATAATTTAAAATTCAGCGGACCTGCCCGGGTATTTGAGTGCGAAGAAGATGCGCTGGAAGCCGTCACAAAATTGCAGATCAATGAAGGTGAAGTCATTGTTATCCGTTATGAAGGCCCAAAAGGTGGCCCCGGCATGCGTGAAATGTTATCGACCACAGCGGCGTTATACGGCCAAGGCATGGGCGACAAAGTGGCACTGATCACTGATGGTCGGTTTTCCGGCGTGACCCGTGGATTCTGTATTGGGCACATCAGCCCCGAAGCGGCATTAGGTGGTCCTATTGCACTGATTGAAAATGGTGATATCATCCATATCAATGCCCAAACGGGTCAGCTTGATCTGGATGTTGGAAAAGACGAACTTGACCAAAGGGGTAAAAATTTGAAACCTCATACCCATGATTATCAATCAGGTGCTTTGTGGAAATATGCGGCAACCGTGGGCCCTGCGAACAAAGGGGCTGTGACCCATCCGGGGGCCAAAGCCGAAACCCATATCTATGCGGATATTTGAAATAGTATGGCAAACGATTTCAGCAACCAACGACTTACCGAGCGCACGGCGACTAGGCTTCAGGCCATGTTAAAGGTTGATGAAGAAGCATTGAAATGTGGGTTGTGTGATATTTCCATGGGTGGCGCGAAGCTCACCGTTGATCAGCGGTTTGAAAGATCATCTATTTGCACCCTTGATCTTGGGACTATCGGGTATCTTAATAGTGAAGTCATGTGGTCACGTCAAGGTTATACAGGGCTTTGATTTTCTGGTAAAAAAACTTCTATTTCCAACACCTTTACCATTATTGCAATGAACGCGTAATCCAAAATATTTAATATTAACAGGAGCTCACCTTTGACATTATCGCTTGACCTAGATTTTATTCGCAAACAATTTCCATCCAGCTGCTGGGATTGGGCGTTTTTTGAAAATGCCGGCGGAAGCTTCGTTCCTAATTCGGTGATCAAACGCATGACCGAATACATGACCGAATGCCAAGTACAACCCGGCGAACTATATCCTGCATCTGCCACAGCGCAATCGCGTATGGACAAGGGTCATTCAAAAATGGCCGAGCTGATCGGGGCAGATCCGCAAGAAACGGTAATCGCCGCTTCCACGTCCATCAATGTGTATGTTATGGCAAAAGCATTGCGCCCTTTATGGCAAGACGGCGACAATATTATCGTCACCAACCTGAACCACGAAGCCAATTCCGGACCGTGGCGCAGATTAGCCAATAGCGGCATTAATATTATTGAATGGTCTGTTAATCCGGAAACCGGAAGTTTGGACTTAGACAACCTGAAACGGCTTCTAAACGACCGTACACGGCTGGTGGCGTTTCCGCATGTATCCAACATTACAGGTGAAATTAATAGCATCAAAGCCATTACACAAATGGTTCACGACGCCGGAGCCGAAGTGTTTGTCGACGGCGTAGCTTTTGCCCCGCACCGTGCGCTTGATCTCAAAAAATGGGATGTGGATTATTATGTTTTTAGTTTCTATAAAATTTTTGGCCCGCACATGGGTTGTTTATATGGCAAACAAGAAAAGTTATTAAAAGCCCGTAATCAATATCATTATTTCATTGGCGAAGACACATTACCGGGCAAGCTCAATCCGTCCGGACCCAATCATGAAAGTATCGCCAGTTTAGAAGGCATTGCCGATTACTTTGAAGCTCTTAGCCAGCATCACCTTGGGCCCGATTATGGGGGATTGCGTAGCGGTGCTGCCCAAATGTTTGAACACATTCAAATTCATGAAGAAAAACTTAGCCGACTATTTCTTGATTTCTGTAGCAGTAAAGCAAATGTAAAACTATACGGTCCAACCGATGTCAGGCGCCGGGCACCGACTTTTTCATTTACCGTAGATGGTATGAAATCGGGTGACATTCCGGCCTTGGTACTGGATGAAAAAATTGGCATTTCATCCGGGCATTTTTATGCCAAACGACTGGTTGAGGCTTTGGGCGTTAAAAATGCCGATGACGGCGTGGTGCGCTGTTCTGCCCTGCATTACACAACGGTTGAAGACATGCAACGTCTGGTTAACGCTCTTGATCGTGTAATCTGACGATCGTTAATCCAGATTGCGGTTTATAGCGCAGCGTTTCCGCCAAATTAGGTGCAAATGAAACCGATTTAACCAGACGCCTAGCTCGATCGCTGTGAGTTTTGTCATAAACCCTTGAAAAAAATTTACCGTGGCGTTGCCATTCCAAAATTTGGCCGTCGTACAAATCATCATCCATGATCATGCGCATAGATGGCAAAGGAGGCGCGCCCGTTGCGTATAACGTATCTGCGGAAAAATCATCATCCAGTATAATGCTTTCAAATCCCCGTGCATGGGCTTGTCGTAAGCGCAACGCATGATCCACATGGTCATCAAAAAAAATCATTGATGATTTATTTTCTGGCGCTCGTAATTCGGTTTCCATCCAGTCGTTAGTAAAATATTGGGCCGTGCTATCTTTGTATCGGCGTTCGGAAAAAGTAACATCAAAACAGTGCATTTCAGAATTCGGACAGGCTTGGCGCAACAACCACGTGGAATGTCCGCGGTGGACGCCGCTTTCAACAATATAATCCGGATTAATCAAACGGGCGGTTACAAAGATTAACAAACTGTCGGCAAAACCGCTGCCGCCGGCGTTATCAATGACCGGGCGATCAGGATAAATCTGCCGGAATTCAGACACACAACGCGTAACGGCTGCGACATTGGCATCCACATCGCCTTGAGTTAAAAACTCCGTTATTAATCGGCCCAAAATCTGGTCTTGGCGTAAAATCAATTCAGGCGACAACATCCGCGAGGCATACTCGCTTTCATTGCGGCGTTTTTTGATATCCAGACCGATCGAGTGGAACAGTAAGCGGTTCAGCCATACCCGCAATAAATGTTGAAACATTTCAATCTTTCAAAGCATAAGAAGTGACGGCGGACATATAAGTCCAGCCATATAGTTTCAACACGATTTATTTGTCGATGGATAAAACATGCATGCCCAAATATTATCTTCGCTATCCGAATTTACAATTTTAATATTCCACTTTATTTCTGGGGAATAAAAACTTAAACGCCGCCCCGTCCAAAAAGTTGATGTCGATTTTGATTTAGTTTCTATAACATACACATCAAAGGAACCAGCAGGAATTGCAATGTTTTTCTTTTCCAGAACAGACACTGTATCTAACCAGGAATCACCATTTTTTGAACGTTCATAGGTAACAGTACTGCCAATTTTCTTTGCAGTGAACATGTTAATTTTTTGCATGTCGAGGTCATAAAAACGCGGATTACAGGCCCAACAAAACTTAAACAGTGATGCCCGTTCTTTGTCATTCGACGTCCATGAAACACTTTGTCCTTTGGATTGGCCAACGATAACAGTCGACGTATTATCCGTGCCTATTTCCCCCAAAATCATTTTGGTTCCAGGCGCGGCAATTAAAATTTCAGTCGATTGTGCGGCATTTGAAGATACATCGAAAATTTTTCCATTCCGTTCCAGTACGGCTTCACCATAACTTTGCCCACTAACATAACCGGATAGACGGTACAAACCTGCACCATTGGTTGTCATTTCCAACTCATAATCAAAACCAGATTGCGTAGAAAAGACCACTTTATTTACAGAAACATTTCCAGAAAACGACGGAGTTGTATTAAATGAACTGTCCGGAATATATGCACTACCTTGAATTTTATCCCCATCGCCCTGATTTCAAATGTCATGGGGAACTGATCGCCAGAACTATTAAAAAAATTACCCTTCCACTCTCCCGTAATAACAGCTTACACTTCGTTTTCGTTTGCAGCCCTGAATGTTTCGGCCTGTGCAGTACTAATAATCATCAACAATGCCATTAAACAGCTATAGACGGGATTAAAAAACAATAAATTTTAATTGCTTACAAGCTATCATCGCATTTCCAATTCAACCTATTTTTAAAATAAATCTTAAGTACTTTTAAAATAAATCTTAAGTGTTTATATAAAATACCATTAGACGCTGCAACAATTTTAAGCTGAAAATTATTCCAGCCTGTCTGAGAACAAGTCATCAACGCTTTTATTCTGTGATTTCTTGAGCGCTTTTTTAAGGCCCTTTTCTTCTTTTTCTAGTTCCCATTCAAGTTTTTTTATACGCTTGTTCAAATCTTCAACTCGGCGCAAGGTTTGATGCCTTTTGACGGCGCGTTTCTTGGTAAACCATTTGCGGATTTGCCATTCAGACGCCACCCCGATCAGCGTCAATCCAGAAAAACCAATGACCAAGGCGCCAGCCACATATCCAACACGGGTTAAACTAACTGCCGTCCCCCAAAACCCGATGGTGATCAAAGCAGCCCCGAACGTGAACAACAACCTTTTTTCTGTGCGGTCTTCTTTTTTTTTATCCAATTCAATTTCTGCAATATTGATGGCAATTTCTGTTTTTGCCATAATTTTCCATTTCCGGAAACTTAAGCCTTCGCCAACAGTGCGGCCTTCGCGGATAAATTGTTCAAGGCGATATATAATGTATTCCGCGCGCTGTTCCGGTGTTGGATTTGGCGGCAAATTTATTTCGGTTTCAATATCAGTCATAAAACCCATAGTGGGTGATACCTGTTAGCAAATGGTTACTTTTTAGCCAACAGATTTAACCCGCAATAAAGCATCACCGCGTTTATTGCGTTCAGTTTTAGCATCTTCCAAGCGTTGGCGTTCTGTCGCAACAACAGTTTCCGGTGCTTTGGCGACAAATTTTTCATTGCTTAACTTATTCTGAAACTTGTTAATTTCATCATCCAGCTTGGATATTTCTTTTTCCAATCGGCTGATTTCCGCTGCCACATCAATAACGTCAGCAATGGGCAACACCAGAATAGCCTCGTCTATGACGTCTTGAACCGCGCCTTTGGGAACCTCACCATCGGATGCGTCCAGACTTGATAGACGGGCTAAGCGCATCAATAAATCGGTATGAACCGTCATACGTTTTTTAGTAACGTCCGAAGAATTGTTTAAAATCAAGGGCACTTTGGCAGACGGTGGCACATTCATTTCAGCGCGCAAAGCCCTGACCGATGAAACGAGGCGCACGACCCAGTCCATTTCCATAATAGCCGCTTCGTCCATCAATTGATCACTATAATCGGGCCAGTCGGCCAGAATAAGTTTTGATTGACGGTCATCGCTCAATTGTTGCCATAACTCTTCGGTGATAAAAGGCGCGATCGGGTGTAACAGCAATAAAATCTGATCCAGTACCCAAGCTGCCGTGGCTTTGGTTTCAGCACCCATGACTTCATCATCGCCTTGAAATACTGGTTTGGCAAATTCCACATACCAGTCACAAAATGTGCGCCAGACAAATTGGTACAAGGATCCTGCTGCATCGTTAAAACGGTATCTATCCAAGGCTTCCGAAACGTCTTGTTCGGTTTTGACCACCGATGAAACAATCCATTTATTAAGCGTGCTTTTAACTTGGGCCGGATCAAAATCCGGAGATGTTATACAACCGTTCATTTCACAGAACCGGGCCGCATTCCATAGTTTAGTACAAAAATTTCGGTATCCTTCGACCCTGTCTTCGGACAATTTCACATCGCGGCCTTGGGCTGCGAATGCCGTCAGGGTAAAACGCAAGGCATCGGCGCCAAATTGATCAATCAGTTGCAAAGGATCAATAACGTTGCCTTTGGATTTGGACATTTTCTGCCCATTTTCATCACGGACAAGGGCATGAATATAAACCGTATGAAACGGCACTTCGTCCATAAACCGAAGCCCCATCATCATCATCCGTGCCACCCAGAAAAAAATTATATCAAAACCGGTAATCAACACATCGGTCTGGTAATAACGCTTCACATCTTTTAAATCATCGGGCCAGCCAAGAGTTGAAAATGGCCATAAAGCAGACGAAAACCACGTATCAAGTACATCAGGATCACGGTTTAATTCAACTTCTTTACCGTAATGCTTTTTGGCAGCAATCATCGCTTCGGCTTCGGTTAATTCGACAAAAATTTCGCCGTCCGGCCCAAACCACGCCGGAATTTGATGGCCCCACCAAATTTGCCGGGACACGCACCACGGCTGAATATTCCGCATCCATTCATAATAGGTATTTTCCCATTGTTTAGGAACGAATGCTGTATCGCCTTTCTCAACGGCTTCGATGGCCGGTTTAGCCAAAGTTTTGGCATCAACAAACCATTGATCCATCAACCAAGGCTCAATGATCACACCAGAACGATCACCATAAGGAACCGTCATGGCATTGTCTTCGATGCGAACCAACAAGCCCAAAGCATCCATATCGCGGACAATTAAATCACGGACGCTGAACCGGTCCATGCCTCGGTATTTTTCTGGCACATTATCGTTAAGCCAGGCGTTTTCATCAAAAATATTGATCACTTCTAAATTGTGACGTTTACCCACTTCGAAATCGTTGAAATCGTGTGCCGGGGTCATTTTTACTGCCCCCGTGCCCTTTTCAGGGTCGGCATAATCATCGGCGACAATAATCAGTCGCCGGCCTACCAAAGGCAATATCACGTGTTTTCCAACCAATTCGGCATAGCGTTCATCATCCGGATGAACCGCAATCGCCACGTCCCCCAACATGGTTTCCGGGCGGGTGGTGGCGATGGTTACAAATTTCCCGTCTTGATTTTCTATAGGGTATTTAAAATACCACATTTTCCCAGTTAATTCACGTTGTTCAACTTCTAAATCGGAAATTGCGGTATGCAATTTTGGGTCCCAATTAACCAAGCGTTTGTCGCGGTAAATCAAATTGTCTTTGTAAAGTTCGACAAAGACTTTACCGACCGCATGGCTTAGGCCTTCGTCCATAGTAAAACGTTCACGCGACCAGTCACAAGACGCACCAAGGCGGCGCAATTGTCCAGTGATCGAGCCACCCGATTTGGCTTTCCACTCCCAAACTTTTTCAATAAATTTTTCGCGGCCGTAATCATGTCGCGTTTCCCCATTTTCAGCCAATTGCCGTTCAACCACCATCTGTGTCGCAATGCCCGCATGATCCGTTCCCGGTTGCCACAACACATCAAACCCTTTCATACGTTTATAACGTACCAATATGTCTTGTAATGTATTGTTCAAAGCGTGCCCCATATGCAAATTACCGGTCACATTTGGCGGCGGAATAACAATGGTAAACGTTTCTGCGCCTGGTTTTCCGCCACAAGCAAAAGCACCCGATTGTTCCCAATCGGTATAATGTTTTAGCTCAACAGTGTCTGGTCTATATGTTTTTTCCAGCATTGCCGGGGGTCCTTATTCAATTCGAAGTCCAACAGATGCCATGTTCTAGCGTTCTCGCAAGGAGGACGCAAGAAGTCGACATCGTAAAAATCAATTTATTCAGGAAAATTTGATTTCGGCTATCAAAACAAGAATTAACCGTTAAAAATCGAGTCGTTCAGCACGATTAACCATAGTATCGATTTCTTTTTTAACCAGCCGTTCGATTAAGTACGGCAAGTTACGGTCCAGCCATTCGCGTAATAACGGCTTCAACATTTCACGGACAATACCTTCTAGTGTCACGTCACTGCTGGAACGTTCAATACCCATATCCCGACGATCAAGAATGGCGGCGGCTAATTCAGCCAAAATATCCGATGAGCTTTGCGCTGTTGGCCGAGAAATAACATCATCGGCGACCATGTCTGGGGTTAATTCAAGCATTGCTTCCATAGCTTGGGGAATGGGCGCCTGAGGAATAGGTTGAGGTATTGGTTCCGGCTCAGGTATTGGTTCCGGCTCAGGTATTGGTTCCGGCACGGGTATTGGTTCCGGCACGGGTATTGGTTCTGGTTCTGGCTCCGGCTCCGGCTCCGGCTCTGGCTCTGGTGCAGGCTCAGGCTCAGGCTCAGGCTCAGGTTCTGGTTCTGGTTCTGGTTCTGGTTCTGGTGCAGGCTCAGGTTCTGGTTCTGGTGCAGGCTCAGGTTCTGGTGCAGGCTCAGGTGATGGCACAGGCGCAGGTTCCGGGGCAGGCTCAGGTGATGGCACAGGCGCAGGTTCCGGGGCAGCCGCAACTTCTTCGGCCTCTCCACCTTCTTCTTCGTCTTCGGCCAAAATGCGACGAATAGAAGCGAGGATATCTTCCATTGATGGCTCTTGCCCATCTCCGTCTGCTGCTACTTCTTCTTCACTCATAACCCATTTACCTGACTACTTTGTTTTGCAAACATACACACAGTATGGTTAACAAAACTTAAAGCGATACACTTGACACCTAAAAGATGTTGATTGGTTTGCTGATAATCAATCACTTTTATTCTACACCGCCTTGACTACGGCCACCAAACCACTTTTCGCGAACTTGTTTGTAATTAGCTGTTGGATCATACATTTCTACAGGTAAATTAAGACCACGCGCAGTTAATTTTCCAATGGCCGACAGCAATTGATAAATCGCAACACTTTCGTCACGTTGCCCACGTACATGGGCGACGCGGGAATTTAACAATTCCTGTTCCGCATCAAGCACATCTAAAACCGTGCGCGAGCCGACAGCGGCTTCACGTTCGACACCTTCTAATGCAACCACACTGGCTTCGATCGAGGTTCTTAACGACTGTACACGGGCACCGGCGGTGGCCACATTTTCCCAAGCAGCCGTAGCCGCTTCGATCGCCGTACGCCGCTCACTATCGATCAATCTGACTTGCTGGGCGGCTTGTTGGCGAGACTGGCGAAGTCTTGAATAAACACTTCCTTTTTGGTAAAGCGGCACCGATAAATTTAACGTAATTTCCGCCGTATCGTTACGGCCATCTTCCCCCGACGACTGCATTGAACGACTGACGCTTGCAGTGACATCAAGTTCCGGCAGCAATTCACCCCAAACTTCGTCCACGTTATCCAAGGCCGCTTTACGGTCGAATTCTGCGGCAATGACATCAGGGTTTTTACGCACGGCTATCCGGGCGGCATCATCAACCGATGTCGGCTCAATCGCTGGCGAGGCTGGCAATTGCAACTTACTAATGATGGCTTCGCCAACAACTTTTTTATAAGCGGCCCGTGAAACTTCCAAATCGCCTTCTGATTGGATGCGATCAGCAACGGCTGTCGCCAGACGCGCTTCGGCTTGGTTAACATCCGTACGGGTAATTTCACCAACGGAAAACCGATCCCGAGTGGCTTCTAATTGGCGCTGTAAAACACGTTCATTGTTAATATTTAAATCCAACACAGCTTGGTCACGGTAAACATCCATATAAGCCGTTGCAGTCGCCAATAAAACGGTTTGTTCTGTCGTTAACAGTCGGGCGCGGGCTGCACGCACATCATTTTCCGCACCAGCCGTCGCCGCCAAAGTCCGACCACCACGAAACAACGGCTGGGTCACAGACAAGGTAACGCTTTTAGGGTCGCGGTGCTGACGCTGGTCCGTCGTGCTTGCAGAATTAAAGACCGATGACACACCGACATCGGCGCTAACGGATACATCAGGTCGCCAATTAGCCAAGGCCTGTGGCACACCTTCGTCCGTGCCACGAAGCCCTGCCCGGGCCGCCAGTAAATCAGGGTTATTGAGGTAAGCCGCAGCAAAGGCTTCGTCCAAAGTTTGAGCAACCGCAGTCCCGGAAAATACAGTCACCGAAATGGATGCAGCAACAACAACGGGCATAACGATAACCCGACAGCGGCGAACAAAGCCTGTTAATAAATTTTTAGTTCGCAATTGATCCACCATCATTGCACGTATTAGCCCCCAATATTAAATACTAGATCCATTCAATCTATATACATCGCATTCAGCCAGATACTGATCATCAGGTCAATAGAGAGTCTGAAACACGCAGTTTTACTGATTTATTCAATGTTTTCAAAGAATACCCGCTCTTAAGAACGGCGAATCCCCATCCTTAGATATTACAAACCCTACGACCACTTATCAGACTGATATTCAATTTCATAAAGCAACGATTACCGCTGATAGATAAAAAAACCGTTAAACTGCAAATTTAAAACCGGTTTCAGGCTCGAAACCCGCTAAATACGGCGCGTTAATATCAAACAATTCAAGCTGATTTAACCCACCGTTTAACCGGCTGATTAATACCGCTTTGCCAAGCCCGACACCCGTTTTCAAAATAGCCAGCAAACGCCCACCTTCTGATAACTGATCAGAAATTGTTGACGGGACCTCGTTCACCGCACCTTCAAACATAATAACGTCATAAGGCGCTTGTTTTGCATAGCCTTCGGTCAATGGCGCATCGATTAACACAACATTATCAGAACCGACATTTGTTAGTTTTTGTGTCGTTTGTGTTGCGCGCGACGGATCACGCTCTAACGCCACCACCGTCGCGACTAAACTGGATAATACGGCTGCTGCATATCCATTTGCGCTGCTTATTAACAAAACAACATCTGACGGGTCCAGTTCGGCGCTTTGCATCAAACGAGCAAGCACCATAGGGGATGTCATAAATCGGCCGGGCTCCAATACGATGGCTTCATCGACGTAAGCGATATCGGCCATATCGTGTGGGACAAACTGTTCACGCGGAACATCTTCAAAAGCCGCAAGAATACGTTCATCAGTGACACAATGCGGTCTGATTTGACTTTCAACCATCAAATGGCGAACAAGCGAATGATCCATCACAAGCCTTTCAGCGGTTTATATGCTAAAAATAAATTTCACTTTAGTTATATCGTCTCGGTTCAAAAAAAACAATGCCAACGGCACGATCATTGCTTTAATTAAGGCCAAAAAATATTTTCTTCAAATCATTGAATTTAGCCTCTTGACCATAGGTAAAACGTCGTCTAGTTTCCCCAACCACCGAGACCGAGGCAACCATTGCATCGGCTTTTTCTTAAAAATACGCATTTACCAAGGTGTGTTTTTGAGATGGATTAGGTGGCGCGGTGGCGGAGAGGCTACGCAGCGGCCTGCAAAGCCGTGTACACCGGTTCGAATCCGGTCCGCGCCTCCACTGATCCGGCGTAGCTCAGTTGGTAGAGCAAGCGGCTGTTAACCGCTTTGTCGCAGGTTCGAGTCCTGCCGCCGGAGCCATTTTTAAGAAGCCTCACCCGAAACGGTGGGGCTTTTTTCTTAGCATTTTCTCTATGTATAAAAATAAGCACCATCAATTAAAGCAATTAGTGGATGGCTTTTTCATCTTGCTTTTATCCTAACGAAAGCAGAGCTACCGCAAATCGTAATGAAAAACTTTAGATATAATTTGCCAACGATCTTTGGTTTTAATCAACGTTAAAAAATCAGTAAAATATTTATTTCCTATAGCACAATTAAGCCGCACAAAGGCTGTGTTAGGGCCTGCAAATTCAATAGATACGATTTTATCTTGGCGCGATTCCCCCAAACTTGCCGGAGACGGGCGTTTATCCACGATTGGAAAATACTCATCCATGGACAAGTTGACGAATTCATCAGTTGTCGCGCAGACATAGTGAGCATCAGGGTGTAGGGCTTTTCTCAACCGGCCTGTATCACTGTGATAAAGCCCATCAAGATATATATGAATAACCATTTCAACGTCCAGAAATTGATTGCTCATCACGATCTCTCCATTAAAAATCCAACACAATTGCTGGGATTAAAAAACACTTTTTATCCACTACGATCAATGCAAAAAAATTAACTAAAGTTGATTAAGGCTTCTTTTTTTTGCCCGATGAGCCGCGGCTTTGGCACGGTTTCCGCACACGGTCATCGTGCACCATCGCCGGCTATGATTTTTGCTGAGATCATGAAACCACAGGGTGCAGTTTGTACCTTTGCATTTTTTTACACGGTCGAATTGTCCATGACATATTAAATTTCCTATCGAGGCGGCAATCGGCACCAACACGCTTTCAGGCCCCTGACAACGGCTGTGACGTTGCCATTGTGGTAAGGCCCCCTCGCCTTTTGAAGTTTTTATTTCAATTTGCAAGTAGCTCTGGTCACGGGCTAACAAAAGGTTCAAAGGAGCTAAGCTTGGCAGCACGGATGCATCAATTCCAACTCCTGCATGGCTGGCAACAAATGTCCTGAACCATTCTCTGAGTTCACGCACTTTTAAAGCCACTGCATCAAGTTCTTCGGTCGCTGTCTGCCGTAAATCTTGGGCAACAGCCGCCGGAACAAGGCCGCTTTGTTCAATCCAATTGATCAGATCTTGGCCACTAGAGATCCATTCAATGTGCTGCCCCCAAGGGGCGGCAACGCTGTTCAACAGATCAAGCGCCACATCATCTGCAATAAAAAACGGATCGGGACGGTTTAATTTCATAAGTTTTCTCGAAGCTCCGAATGGGTGACAGCTAAATTTCTGGCACCTCAATTAAAATAACTATCTAAAATGACCTTGACAAGTTACTTTATAAATAATAACCCTTTAAACTTAATATGACCAGTTACTTTCCCATGGCATTCCACTTACGGCACTTTCCAATTTCATTGATAAAAAAAGGAACCACAAATGACAAAACTTTTACACATTGTATCGTCCCCACGCGCAGGCTTATCCAAATCCAGCGCTCTGGCCCAAGCCTTTATCAACGCTGAGCAACTGAAAAACCCGGACATTGAAATCGACATATTAAATATCTGGGACCAGCCCTTGCCTGATTTTGACGGTGACAGTGCGGCTGCGAAAATGACTTTTTTTGGCGTTGGCGAGATGTATAACACAGCCCAATCCGCATGGGATGAAATCGTGCAAATTACAGAACGTTTCAAATCCGCCGATCATTATGTACTCAGCGTACCCATGTGGAACGGGGGCATTCCTTATCGTTTGAAACAGTATATTGATATCATCACCCAGCCGGGTTTGCTTTTTGGGTTTGCTCCAGAAACCGGATACCAAGGCATGTTGCAAAACAAAAAAGCCACAGTGTTTTACACAAGCGGTGTCTGGGCTCCGGGTGCGGCGCCGCAATTTGGCACTGACTTTCATTCAAGTTATCTTGGCTGGTGGCTTGATTTTATCGGTGTCGACGACATCGACAGTATTCGTTTTCAACCATCGTTGTTGACAGCTGATCCAGAAAAAAGTTTTGAAGAAGCCCTTGCCAAGGCCCAAAGAGCTGCAGTAATAGCCGCATAAAACAGCCCCTCATCGGGCGTTCCGACTATTTTTATTCGGAGCGCCCATCGCAGCTTAGTAAATTTTTTCTTTATCCAACATAAAACATCCTTGAATATGCTATACAATGCCTACGGCTATTTCACTCAAGATCTGGACCTTGGATCAGGATGCAACACACTCGGCATTTGCTCACAAAAGCGCAACAACGCCATGCCGATGGCAACTTGGTCGCCGCCATTCATTTGTATAAACGGGTTTTAAAAAAAACACCGAACGATCCGGCTGTTCTAAACAATCTTGGTGCGGCTCTGATTGATATATTTGACTACGACCTGGCCATTGAAGCGTTCACCCGAGCTCATGAAATTAACCCCGACACACTGGGCTTGAGAAATAATTTTGCTAATGCTCATCTGGCATCAGGCAATCTCTCTGCTGCCGCCCAGTTATTTCAAACCGCACTTGAACAAACACCAACAGATCCGGTTTTATTAAAAAATTTGGGCAATACGCTTTATCAATCAAATGACTATACGGGTGCGATTAAGTGTTTTGAAGACGTCATTAATCAGACGAAAAATGATGCCGCAGCCCATTGTTTACGGGGCTTTTCCCATGCCGCCCTTGGTCTTTTAGGGCAATGTTGGGATGAATACGAATGGCGCTGGGACATGCCAAACGCCCCATCCCAACGCGATTTCAAAGCCCCGGTTTGGGATGGCACAAATCTGGGCTCGAAAAAATTAATAATCTGGGGCGAACAAGGTATCGGTGATGAGATTATGTTTGCTGGATTACTGAACGAATTAGTAAAAAAAGGCGGCCATGTTTCGGTTGAGTGTGATCCGCGTTTGTCACCGCTTTTCACACGATCATTTAAAAAATTTCAAATTTTATCAACCTCGGAGCACAATCTGAAAATAAAGTTTGATGCGCAACTGCCCATCGCCAGCCTTGCCCGTTATTTTCGTAAAAATCTTAAAGATTTTAGACCGCATTCAGGGTATCTTATAGCCGACCATCAATTATCTAAAACACTGAAACAGCGCTACCGTCAACAAACAGGGGCCAGCCGGTTGATCGGATTATCTTGGCAAGGCGGATCAGACGCCAACCGTCAACAGCGCAGCGCAGCGCTTGAGAGTTGGGCGCCATTACTCAAAAACATGCGCAAAGGCACAGGGTTTATCAGTTTGCAATATGGCAACGTGAAAGCCGAAATCGATCAATTTAACCGCAACAACGATCAACAAATTTTACATGATTCTGAAATAAATCCACTGACAAATATTGACGCGGCCACAGCGCAAACGGCGGCCATGGATATGGTCATCACCGTTCCTAATACGACCGCACACTTAGCCGGTGCTTTGAACGTTAAAACATGGGTTTTACATCCCCATCGCGCCGATTGGATTTGGTTGTTACAAGGAAACAGTTCACCGTGGTATCCATCGTTAAAAAATATGCGGCAACAACGCCATGGTGACTGGGAAGAAATAATTGATACACTAACACGTGAATTTCCAAACCTGTAAATCACATGCAACAATAAAATATGCGATTTTTTCATGTATCACTTATTGGGTTTTCAATTGTACTGGTTTTAGTGTCCATAAAACCGCACTCATCCGAAGCTCAATCACAACGGTTCTTGTGCAAATCAACCAATACACCGCCCAAAACATCACTCCGTATTAAAAATGCCCGCATAAAAGTCAACACCGGACGCAATCGCCGACAACTGCTGTCAATGCGTGGGCGCAGCGGGTCATCAGCGACCGGTGCCGGATGGCAGCCCGTCGGCATAACCGAAACACGCCCCGTTTTTAGCAGTAGCATCAATGTCAAAATACTAAAGATGGTCAATGGGTCGTTCTGTATTCAGCCTGATCGTATTAAGGCGACGATTGGCTTTGATATGTTCAACGTCTTTATAGCCCGAGAATATCAACGCTATAGCTGTGAATTCAACATCATTCACGAACACGAAATGACCCATGTGGATATTTTCAAACGGACGCTTCGGGAATTCACACCTAAAATTGAAACTGAATTACGGGAAATTGCTTACAGAATAAGGCCGATCAATACACGCACGGCTAAAATGGGTGTCACCTTGATCAGCCAAGATATTCAAAGATCCATGACCCCTTTGATCAAGAAATTTTTATCCGCCCTTAACCTTCGCAACGGGCGTATCGATACGGCGCAATCATACCTGCAAATTTTAAAACGCTGTAAAAACTGGTGAATTATTGTTTCCCTTTACCCCAACCTCGTCCTTTACCAATCACGTCAGATCCAAATTTTGCTCTAACTTGATCAATGGCGTGTTCAATTCGGGCGCGACTGGCATGGCTACCGTCCAACAAATCCCCGATGCGGGCATCATCAATCGGACCTAATTTTTGCGTGCCCGCACCGATCAACCTGAAAAAGCGACCATCGGCTTCTTTATCAAGCAATCCCCGCAGTGTAGTATAGATATCCTCGCTTAAAAAAGTCGGCACCGATAATTTACGAGACCGGGTGATCAATTGAAAATCGGCCCGCCTGAGTTTCAAGGTTACCGCCCCCGCCGACAGGCCGGCTTTTTTTAAGCGTGCAGAAATTTTATCGCATAATTGCCATAAATGCCGATCCAAAGTTTCTATGTCTTGGATATCGACATTAAATGTTGTTTCCCCAGATATGCTTTTCGCAGCCTGCCCCGTTTGTATAACGCGGTCGTCTTCTCCGTTTGAGAACAATTTCAACCGATGCCCAATACTGCCGAATTTTTGGATCAACCAGTTTTCCTCACAAGCGCTGATTTGTCCAATGGTGCGAAGATCATGATTTTCTAATTTGTTGCGCATAGATTTCCCTACCCCCCACAACATAGATACGGGCTTATCGGCTAGAAATGATTTGGCTTCTTTTGCCCCGATCACAGAAAACCCGCGTGGCTTATCCAAATCCGATGCCAGTTTTGCCAAAAATTTATTAACTGATAAACCAACAGAAACAGAAACCCCTACTTTATTTTCAATATCATCAACCAATTTTGCTAATGTCCACGCTGGGGGATGTCCATGCAGGGCTTCCGTGCCTGATAAATCAAGAAAAGCTTCATCAATAGAAATTGGTTCCACCAATGGCGTTACATTTTTCATTAATTCACGAACGGCAAGCCCTGCTTCCCGGTATTTATCCATATTTGGTTTAATAACAACCGCATCAGGGCATCGTTTTAAAGCTTGAAACATGGGCATAGCCGAACGCACACCGTGAATACGCGCAATATAACAACATGTGGCAACAACGCCGCGAACGCCGCCGCCAATGATGACGGGTTTCCCCTGCAAAGACGGATTATCGCGTTTTTCAACACTGGCAAAAAAAGCATCACAATCAATATGCGCAAGTGACAATGTATCCAATTCGCTGTGTTCAACCAAACGTCCACCACCACAGTTAGAACAAATTGTTGCATGTTTTTGTTCATCAACGGCAAATCGTTTTTGATAACAATCTCGACATAAAGTGCTCATAACTGGATTTATATTTCCTGTCGGAGTAAAACTACGTTAACATTAATCATTTACTTTAATGATTAAACGATAAAATGCAGTACTTTTTAAGGGACGACTTTGGCTAAATCACAGATCGATACGAAAACATCAAATAAACCTACGTCGATGGATGATGGGCAGCAATCATTGCAGCTTGAAATTCGCCATTTACAGAGCACGGTGTTGGCGTTGCGCGAAGAACTCGAAAACACCCGTGCTGAAAGTGCTGGTAAAGTACAAAAAGCCATTTCCAATAACCGCGATGAAATTATTCAGCTTAAAACCACAGCCTCGGCTTTGCGCGAAAAATTAGAAAACCTGAATTTAGATAAAGCCCAAGCCGTACAAGAAGCACAAAGCCATTCCCAGAGCGAAATCAACCAGCTTAAAAACACGGCACAGGCATTACGTAATGAATTAGAGCGCATTCAAAACCAAATGGCCGAAGAAATTCAAAAGACCGCATCATCTTTTCATGATGAAATTACCCAACTGCGTGGAGCAGCACAGGCATTACGTGAGGAGTTGGAAGTTTTACGCATCGACAAGGAAGAAAGTGTGCAGCAGACCATCGCCAAAGGCCGTTCAGAAATTCAAGAATTGCGGCAAACAGCCCAGAGCTTGCGCGATGAGTTAGAAGTCGTCAAATTCGATCATCAAGACAAGCTAGAAAAACAGGCCCGCATCACACGGGACGAAACAGGACAGTTACAACAAACCATCGCAAGAATGCGAGATAAGTTAGAGAAAAGTTATGAATGATAGAATATCAACAACAAAACTCGAAAGCACAAAGCCTATAACACGAAAACCCAAACCGGAACGGGTTGGACGCAAACCAGAAAGCAATGCGTTGCTTGAGCGTGCACAAAAAAAACTAAAACAAGCGGAAATGCTGTTGGAACTTTCGAGGCGCGTAGCAGCCATTGAAAGCTTGGATGAAGTTTTAGAAACGCTGATTTCTATTACCACGACAGAGCTATCAGCCGAACGCGGCACTTTATTTTTAAACGATCCAGTGACCGAAGAATTGTATTCACGTATTGCCCAAGGCAATTTTTCCCGTGAAATTCGCATCATGAACAACACGGGTATTGCCGGGGCCGTTTTTCATAGTTCAAAAGGCGAGATCATCGACAACCCCTATAACGACAAACGCTTCAACCATACGATTGATGAGCAAACCGGATTTAAAACCCGTAGCATTATGTGCGCGCCCATCACCACGGTCAAAGGTGAGGTTATCGGAGTCACTCAGGTTCTGAACAAAATTGATGGAGATTTCACCGAAGACGATTTGAACTTATTAGAAGCCATGACCACACAAGCTTGTGTCGCGTTGCAAAGCACACAGTTTGTCGAACGCATGAAAAAAAGCCGTGAGAAAGAACTGGAATTTCTGGATATCGTATCCGATGTCACATCGGAATTGGAACTAGGATCGTTGTTAAGCAAGGTCATGAAAGAAGCCACCCGCATGCTATCGGCGGATCGGTCGACATTGTTCCTGAACGATGAAAAAACCAACGAACTGTTTTCCCGCGTCGCTATGGGTGACAGCATAGGTGAAATCCGCCTGCCCAATTCAGCCGGTATCGCGGGTGCTGTGTTTTCATCAGGAGTGACGGTCAATATTCCTTACGCCTATGCTGATCTACGTTTCAATCCAGCATTCGATAAACAGACAGGCTATTTTACCCGTTCGATCTTGTGCGTGCCTGTCGCCAACAAAGATGGCAAGGTTATTGGCGTTACTCAGGTTTTAAATAAAAGCGGCGGGCCCTTTAATGACGAAGACGAAAGCCGCCTAAAAGCGTTTACAGCCCAAGTCTCGATCGCATTAGAAAATGCCAAACTGTTCGAAGACGTGCAGAACATGAAAAACTATAACGAAAGCATGCTGGAAAGCATGTCCAACGGCGTTATCACCATGGACGAAGATGGCAAAATCGTCACCTGTAATGCGGCTGGATTAACGATCACTAAATCAGCCATAGATGATGTTATCGGTAAAACAGCTGCAGAATTCTTTACGGATAACAATGCTTGGATCATCGAAAAAATTAAAAAGGTTGAAGACGAAGAGCAAGCCGATATTTTCATGGATGCAGAAATGGAATTTGACGAAGAGACATTATCCGTCAATATCAACCTGATGCCGCTAATGAACCCCGAAGGCAAATGTTTGGGTTCGATGATCATGATCGAAGACATCAGTTCCGAAAAACGCATGAAATCAACCATGTCACGGTATATGGATCCGGGGTTAGCGGATCAATTAATGGAAGGTGGCGATGATTTCTTGGGCGGTAAAAGCACCGAAGCCACTGTGCTGTTTTCCGATGTCAGGGGTTTCACCACTTTAACCGAAAGTTTGGGCGCGCAAGGCACCGTCGCCATGCTCAACGATTATTTCACGATCATGGTTGATTGCATCACTGCCGAAGAAGGCATGTTGGATAAATTCATCGGTGACGCTATCATGGCCGGGTTTGGCATCCCCATCGCCCATGATGATGACGAAGACCGCGCCGTGCGTGCGTCCATCGCCATGATCACCGATATGCGAAAATGGAATGTGGAACGTGAAGCCAGAGGAGAATTACCGCTGGACATGGGCATCGGATTAAATACCGACAATGTGGTATCCGGTAACATCGGATCGCCAAAACGTATGGATTTCACCATGATCGGTGATGGTGTAAATTTGGCAGCCCGTCTGGAATCCGCCTGCAAACAATATTCAGCGCGGATATTAATTAGTGAATACACCAAGGCTAAACTCAAAGGCACATACCGTTTGCGTGATGTGGATATGGTGGTGGTTAAAGGTAAAACTGAACCGGTTGGCGTGTTTGAAGTGTTGGATTACCACACCGAAGAAACCTTCCCGAATTTAATGGACACGGTAAACTATTTCAACGAAGGCGTGCGCCTGTACAGACAAGGCAACTGGGATAAAGCCATTTCATCGTTTCATGAAACATTAAAAGCTAACCCAGCCGATAAATTATCGGAAACCTATATCGAGCGTTGTGAACACCTGAAAGCTGAACCACCCAAAGACTGGGACGGTGTCTGGGTGATGACGTCGAAATAAGCAGAAGGGTACACGAAAGAATCGACCTCGCCGAAACCTTCACCGATACCAAACCTGAAAATAAATTGTGACAATAGATATTATCAGTTATCATTTTCACAGGTATTAGATTGGGAGAGTGACATGCCTAGAAGTTTTGCCTTAGGTAATCGATTTGAACACTTTATTGATACTCAAGTTAAGTCGGGGCGGTTTAACAATGCCAGCGAAGTCGTCCGTGCAGGACTGCGTTTGCTTGAAGATTCTGAAAAACCCGTTTCCTTAAGCCTTGATGATATTCGAAATCTGGTACGTGAAGGTATGGACAGTGGCCCCGGGCAGTCCGCTCATACCGTTCTTGATAATTTGGAGGAAAAATACTGCCGCCTTGCCCAAGACGATCAATCCGAATGAATGTTGTTTTCTCTTTAATGGCAGAAAACGATCTGGAAAGCATTGGTGATGCAATTGCTATCAATAACCCTCAACGAGCCGTAACTTTTATCCGTGAAATTCGCGATCGTTGTCTTGCCCTGTCCAACACCCCCAAAAGCCGCGCCAAGACGCAACGACATTGCAAAAGACATTCGCATGTTAGTGCATGGAAATTATCTGATGTTTTATCGTATTTTTAAAACCAGTATCCGTATCGAAAGGGTGATACATGGTGCCCGGAATTTAACGGCATTAATAGATGGTCCATAAAATCATTCCGCATCGATTTTATCCACCCACCCGATCAGAAAAAGTGAAGAAAAAACTGTTCCTGTGACACGCCGCAATCGAACATGTCGCGTTTGCACGCATTACAAATTAGGCTATCTTAAATTCCTCTATTTTACTTTCTCCAGAGCAGCTAATAACATTTTTTAGAAATGCACAAAGTGGTCAGTTTTCGAATTTTCTCGCCATCCGACGTCATCACATCCATTAGCATATGTCATCACATCCATTAGCATATGTCATCACATCCATTAGCATATATTGCCCATCTTCCACATTTTCTTATTTTTCTGGAAACTGAAGGTACCGCCCCGTAACTAGACAGGGAACAGCAAGTTTTCCAAGGCGGTTCCGCCATCGCTCAAACGCTTTAATAGGAAATCGTTTAATATTACCCTTGCTCATTGGCTCGCCTTTCTGTCATGTTTCCTGTGACAACAATTACTTTATTGGGCAAGACCAGAAGCGTTTTTGTCAGAAGTTGGCATTTATTTCGTAGTCGCGACAAACACCCCATCCCAATCATCGCCGGGCGGGTTGGCTTTAAAGTCCGCAACCCGGGTTTCGTACAAATCGTACAATCCATCCAGACCATAGGGTTCACACAAATAACGGCATTCCTGTAATTCTTTTAGACAACGTTCCCAATTTTGTGCGTTGTAACCTTCTAACATTTGAATATGATGTTTTTCAAGGTTTCTGAAATCTTCGGACTGGGCCATTTCTTCGTCCCCTTTAAGACAATAAATCCGTACCGCTTCGGTTTTACCTTTGACCTTGATCAGGTCCAATTCCAAAGTCGCCAAACCTTTAACCTGAACTTCGGTTTTTTCACCAATCACAATGTCCACGCCGTAACTTTTAGACTGGCCTTCCAGCCTGGCCGCTAAATTCACCGTATCGCCCAGAACCGAATAATCAAATCGTTGATCGGACCCCATATTACCAACCACCGCCAGACCACTGTTCAAACCAAGACCAACTTTTAAGGGGATGTGTTTACGGCCTTCCTCGGCGGCTTCGATTTCAAGGCGGTCATTTAATGGCTGCATTTCATCCAACATTGCTAATGCCGACACACAGCCGTTATAAGCATGATTTTCATCGTCCAGCGGCGCATTCCAGAACGCCATGATGCAATCGCCCATATACTTATCAACGGTGCCTTGGCGATCCAAAATAACGTTGGTCAACGGCGTCAATAGTTTATTAATCAGGCTTGTTAAACCAATAGCATCAAATTGTTCAGAAATGGTCGTAAACCCGCGTACATCACAAAACAGTAATGTCATATCGCGCTGGTCACCGCCCAATTTTAATTCACTAGGGTTGCCAGCCACTTTTTTAACCATGTCCGGGGACAAATATTTGGAAAATGCATCACGGGTTTGTTTACGTTCGGCTTCTTCTTTGGCATAGCCCACATAGGTCATGGTCGTATAGATGAGCAATGTCGACACGATGGAATAACTGGCATCCAATAAAACAAGTTGATCCGTGAACAAATACCAAGACAACCCGCCCGCCGTCGATGCCGTAACAACAAACAATAACCCAGTCCACTTGGCCCCGACCCAAGGCACCAAAACAATCATGATCAAACCGCCAAACAGGATAAACGCCAGTTCAGCGCCCGCTGCATAATTTGGCCTTTCCAGATACTTTTTTTGTAATACGGCTTCTAATAATTGTGCGTGAACTTCAACCCCCGGAATATCACGTTCCGTGGGTATCGATCTGATATCGCGAAGACCAACAGCAGAGGTGCCCAATAAAAGCATTTTATTTTTGATCATCGCAGGGTCTACTGTACCGTTTATGATGTCCCTTGCCGAGACGTATTTGTCCCGGTCAGAGCGTGAAAAATACGGCCAGACCCGACCTTCTTTATCGGTTTTAATGGTTAACCCTTTAGCGATCCTCACTTCTTTTACTCCGGCGGCATCGGTAAACACGGCGACCGTCTGCCTTCCGGTGGCAATACGTAGCATTTCGACTGTTAAGGCCGGAAAAATTTTCTTTTGATGAGCAAAAAATAAAGGCACATTCCTGATAATACCATCTTGATCGGGCACAGCATTAAACATGCCAAAACCGGCACCTTTGTGTTTTGCCGCAGCTTCAAGAACAGGGATATTTCGTACGATACTTGGGAAACTGAGAACAACTTGATTTAACGCCGCACCATTTTTTAAGCGGCGCACGCCAACAGACCTTGATGCAGGAGGCCCTTTGGTCCCTTCGGTTTCTGATGTTCTTCCGGCCTGGCCCATGACCACGCGGCTACGTTTAATAACATTGGCAAAAACTTCATCATTACTGACGAGTTTATTTAATTTGTCTTTGGTCGCATCATCCAATCCATTTACATTCGCGGCAAAACTAGCAGGGTTTAATCGATCTGGTTCCGCAAACACCATATCGTATGCAAGTACAATACCGCCCATTTGCATAACATTAGAGGTTAATTTCGCCAATACCGTGCGTGGCCAAGGCCATTGGCCAATGCTCTCTAAACTTTGTTCATCAATATCGATAATGGTAACACGTTTAGCAGCAGGTTGAGGAATTGGGCGTGGTTTAGCTTGCTGATAAAAATCAAAAACTTTCAACCGCGCCAATTCCAAAGGCCCTGGATTCCACAAATAAACAAACAGAAAGCTGACGACAAGAGCATATCCGATTAAACGCTCAACCCGAAAAAGGCTATTAAAAATGGCTTTCATTGATTATTTTCTTCCCTGACACCCTAATTATTCTTTTTATAGTCAACAGACAGACGATTGAAATCAAGGAAATTCTTAAAAGAATATAAATCAATCTATAGTCAGAAGACTATCAAATCAGTATCATGAGCCATAGAGCAAACTATGCTATGTAATTCTATCAACAAAAATATATTTAAGAGATCCAATACAATATGAGCGACAAAGCCGCCCGACAGTGGTTAAAACCATTTTTAAATCCATTAAAACCAACCTTTCGCGAAGTGTTGTTCATGTCTGCGTTTGTCAATTTAATGGCTTTGGCCGTTCCTATTTTCACCATGCAAACCTATGACCGGGTAATCGCCAGTTCAGGTTTCTCCACATTGATTGGATTTATCATCGGCATGATAGCCGTGTTGATATTTGATTATGTGTTGCGCCAAGCCCGGTCCCGGATTTTGCAAACGGTGGCTTTGCGCATTGATGTTTTGGTCGGGCGTAAACTGTTTGAAAAATTGATGGAAGTTCCACTTTCGACATTAGAGGCCAAACCAGCGAACTATTGGCAATCTTTGTTTCGCGATGTCGATGTTGTCCGGAACACCTTATCCGGTGCGTCGGCATTATTGCTCGCTGACCTGCCTTTTGCTTTCATGTTTTTAGGCTTGATTTTGGTCATCGCCTTGCCCGTGGCCTGGGTATTACTAATCATTTTACCGTTGTTCATGATTATCGCCTGGCGATCGGCTGGGGCCATGGCCGCGGCCAATGAACAGGAACGCGAAAGCACATTAAACCGGGATGGCCTGATCGCGGAAATGATCACCGGGCGAACGACGATCAAAGCATTGGCATTAGACGGGGCTATGCGCCCCCATTGGGAACAAAAACACGCAGAAAATATTGAAAATGCCATTACCCGCGGTGCAAAATCAGATTTTTATTCAAGTTTTGGCGGCACGCTGACCATGTTAACAACCATCATGATGACCGGTGTCGGCGCCGTCATGATCATTGACGGTGTGATGACCATGGGATCGTTAATCGCCACCAATATGTTGTCAGGGCGCTTGATTGGGCCGCTGAATCAATTGGTCGGACAGTGGCGGACTTACAACAGTTTCAAACAGTCCGTTGAACGATTAGGTGAAGTTTTTGATGCCCCAAGCGACCGCACGGAAAGCGAAATTAGTCTGGAACGACCAAAAGGCCACATCGAAGTTGAAAATGTGACTTTTTCTTATGCCGTAGAATTAGCCCCTGTTGTCGATCAGGTTGTCGTCAACATCAATTCATTAGGCATTCACGCATTGGTCGGGCGTAACGGCAGCGGCAAAACAACACTTTTAAAAATCATTCAAGGTTTATACACGCCAACAATAGGTCGGGTGATGCTGGACGGGGCTGATATCGCCCAATTTTCGCGGGCTGAACTGGCACGGTGGATGGGTTATGTACCACAAGAATGTGTTTTATTTGCCGGCACCGTTCGCGACAATATCGCCCACCGTATTCCAAATTCCACCGATGACGAAATTATCAAAGCCGCCACCGAAGCCGGTGTTCATAGTTTCATCATCGATTTACCCGATGGCTATGCCACGGAAATTGGCGAAGCTGGATCCAGATTATCAGGCGGGCAACGGCAAAGAATATCCATTGCCCGAGCCTTGTTAGGTGATCCACCGGTGTTGTTGTTGGATGAACCATCCAGCAGCCTTGACCGTCAGGCAGAGCAAGCACTCAGAAAAACCTTGATCGAAATTGGCAAAGAACGCACGGTTATCATTGTTACCCATAGCCCAATCTTGCTCGCCGCCTGCCAAGATTTAGTGGCTTTGGATAAAGGTAAAGTGGCCCTCGCCGGGCCTGCCAAAGACATCCTGCCGCAACTGTTTGGCAAAGCACCAAAAGCAGGCTCTGCTAAACCACAGACGAGCGCATCAAAACCGGATGCGGCCAAATCTGTTCAGCATCCAGCAAACCCGCAACAACAAAGACCACAACAAGCCAAACCATCACCGGCTTCAGCGCCAAAAAAACAACCGACGGCGCAAACACCGACAAAGGCCGCGCCACAAAAAACACCTGCACAAAAACCCAAACCACTGCCGGGAATTGATCCAAGCGTGGCCGGAGCCAATATGTTTAAATTAGATACACCCGATGTTCAGAAAAAACCCAGTGATCCCTATGCTGATCTTGTTGACCAGAATGCGGCAACAGGCACACAACCCAGTAAACCGTAATTTGTTCGGAGACGACCATGGCGACAAACAGCCAAACCACACATCAACCCGATCCATTAGAACAGCTGATGTTGTCGCATAAAATGCCGACGTGGCGTTTGGTTGCGTGGCCGGTGATGATTTTTGTCATGATCATGATTGTATGGTCATTTTTTGTCCGTTTGGATGAAGTTTCAACAGCCCAAGGCGAAGTTGTCCCACAAGGTAAAATTAAAGTTATTCAACACTTGGAAGGCGGCATCGTCGAAGATTTATTTGTTTCTGAAGGCGACACCGTGCGCAAAGGCCAGCCGTTATTACAATTAGATATGGCGTCAAGCGGCACAAATGCTAATGAGCTGCAAGTTAGACTGGATAGTGAAAAACTAGTCCGCGCTCGATTAACAGCCGAAGCCACCGGGAATCAATTAGAATTTCCCGAAGAGATCGCAAGACGACGCCCTGCATTGGAAAATGCCCAGCGCGAAGCTTATTTGGCCCGCCGGCGCGAGTTGAATTCGACCCTGCGTGTGATGGAAGAACAGATGCGCCAAAAAGAATTAGAAGTCGAAGAGCTCATCGCCCGCGCACAAGCGGTTAACCAAAACTATAGGCTCGCCAAAGAACGCTTTAAAATGTCGGCGTCATTATTGGCCGAAGGCTTAACAGCCCGCATGGATCATTTAGAGCTTCAATCCGAAGTGGAAAAACTTAAAGGAGAGCGAAAAAGCTTAAAACCGGCAATGCCTAAAGCCAAAGCCGCCGTCGAAGAGATTAAACGCCGCCTCGAAGAAGGCGAAATTAAATTCCGCCGTGAAGCCCAAGAACAGTTGGGGAAAAGCCAACAAGACATTGCGCGCATCACTGAACTATTAAGCCAAGCCAATGAACAAGGACTTCGCACCGAAATTAAAAGCCCCATTGATGGTGTTGTTAAAAATATGGTCAATAACACCATTGGCGGCGTGGTTCGCGCCGGTGAACCGATCATGGAAATTGTTCCCATCGGCGAAAACTTAGTCATTCAGGCCAAGCTCAACCCAACAGAGCGCGGGTTTGTTAATGTCGGCCAACGGGCATTGGTTAAAATTTCTGCCTATGACTTTGCACGGTACGGCGGACTAGAAGGCGAAGTTATTCGTGTTGCTCCGGATGCAAGTACCGATGAGAATGGAGCGCCCTATTTTCAAGTGATTGTCAGGACCGATAAAAATTATTTAGGAACATCCGAGGGCAGTCTGCCAATTACACCCGGTATGCAAGCTGGCGTCGATATACTGACAGGCGAAAAAACAGTTATGGATTATATCGTCAGCCCGATATTAAAACTAAAATATGAAGCTTTCAGGGAACGGTAAATCGTTATCTAAAAAATTTAGCGACTTAAATACACCTATGTATTTGTTTTTTATTAACTAATCTGTATATAAATAGTCTAGTCCGGGTTCTTAGGCAACGCTATAGGAACCCACCGCATAAATAAGGGGGCGTCGTTGCGCCAAAGCTGCATAAGAATAATCGTGGCTCTTAAAATTTGACGACGGAAAGGAAGACCATGTCTTTCGCAACAGTATTTGGTGTTTTCGGCGCGATGGGTCTATTTTTGGGCGCCATCCTGTTAAGCACAGACAATTATTTTATTTTCTTGAGTTTCTCAAGCTTCATTCTTGTCGCCGGCGGCACATTGGCATCAACGTTCATATCCTATGAACCGCGTTATGTGTTGATGTCTTTAAAACTGATATGGCGTATTCTTTTTTCACCCAAAGTTGGCCGTAACTTGTTGAAAAGCGAAGTTGGACGGGTTATTCGTTGGGCTTATACCGTTCAAAAAAATGGTATTCCCGCACTAGAAGCCGAGTCTAAAAAAGCGGTACGCGGTGATAAATTCCTAAAATTCGGCATCGAAATGGTGGTTAGCGGTTATACTGGCGAAGAAGTGCGGGAAATTATGAATAACACCATTGAAACCACGTTCGGGCGCAATACGGTTCAGGTCGAGATTTTAAAAGGCATGGGCGCGGCTGCGCCAGCGTTCGGTATGATTGGCACGCTGATCGGTTTGATCATCATGCTGGATAACATGGGCGGTGACCCGTCACAATTGGGCGCGGGTTTAGCCGTCGCTTTGTTAACAACGTTATATGGGGTGATGTTCTCGCGTATAATGTTCTTGCCTGCGGCGACAAAAATTTTGCAACGGGAACAAATTATTCGGTTTCGCAATTACTTAGTGGCCGAAGGTTTATCGCTACTGGCAGACCGGAAAAGCCCCCGTTATATTCAAGATAAAATGAACAGTTATCTGGATCCATCCATTCATTTCAACATTGATAAAATGAAAAAGTAATCACCGATGGCCGCGCCAAAATACGAAGCCCCGCCCGAAGAAGCCGAAGATTGGCTGGTTACCTATGCCGATGCGATTACGTTGTTGATGGCTTTTTTTGTGATGATGTTAACATTTGCGGAATTTGATATCCCGGCGTTCGAAGAAGCCGCTGCCGCCATCAAAGCCAACGTCAACGACGGTGATCAAGGGTTAACGCCAACCCAAGAGTTAAAGTTAGAAGTTGAGGATGTCATTTATGAAATGCAAGCGGATCAAGCCGTCACCGTTGAAACGGACAACAAAGGCCTAGTGATTTCTTTGGCCGGCGGATCTTTTTTTAAAAACGGTACAGCAGATTTAACGGCTGCAGCAATTCCATTTTTAGAAAAAATTGTTTTATCCATATCATCCCCCAAATACCGGATGTATAACATCCCGGTCGAAGGACACACAGATGATGATCCGATCAGCACAAAAAGATTTCCGTCGAATTGGGAACTTTCATCACAACGTGCATCAACCGTTGTACGTTATATGGCGAGTCAGGGCATGGATACGTTGCGCATGACCGCTGTTGGGTATGCGGATACCCGGCCAAAAGTTCCAAATAGGGATTTAGAAGGCAAACGCATCAGAGAAAACCAAGCAACCAACCGCCGCGTTTCCATCAGGGTATTTCCCATGAATTTATCAGACCGCAAAAATTATTTAGGGCGCTTGGACGAAGTTGATAATCAAAAACGTATCAAACAAGCACAAGCTGCAAAAATCAAAGCCGCCGAAGATACCGCAGCACAAGCAGTAGTCCCGCAACCTGCCAACTAAGCCTACTCGATAATGCTATCAGGCTCATTAACCGGGCATCGGTAGCCGTCGCCTGTATCGGATATTAATCCAGATAAATTTCGGCGCCTTCTCGGCAAACAAAAGTAGATTTCCAAGTTGCTTTGGCCTCGGCTGCCAGTTTATCCATGAACGTATCGGTATGTTCCGGATCGTGATGAAAAATGGCGAGTTGTTTAGCACCAGCAGCTTGGCATAATTTAACGCCTTGATTCCAAGTTGAATGCCCCCAACCGACTTTGTCCGGGAATTCTTCTTCGGTATAAGTGCTATCGTATATGACAACGTCCGCATCTTTAATTAAGTTTAAAATATTCTGATCAAGTTCACCCGGTATATGCTCTGTATCCGTGACATAACACAACGATTTCCCACCATGTTCAATACGGTACCCCGTTGCCCCATTAGGATGGTTAAGGGCTGCCGTTTTTATTTCCACATCACCAAATAATGAAAAACTTTGACCGGCTTCGAAGTCTTCAAAAATCAAATTGGCCTGCATAGCGGCCAAAGGAACCGGGAACATCGGATTATGCATCTGCATAGACAGAATGTTTTCAACACCACCATCATCCAGCAAATGCCCGGCTTTAATATGAACAGTTTTATTTGGATCGTATGCAGGCCTGAAAAAAGGGAAGCCATTGATATGGTCCCAATGCGTATGCGTCAACAACAGATAAATTTCATCAATATCACGTTCATAAATGACATCCGATAAATTACGTATACCCGTCCCCGCATCAAAAACAATTGTATGGTCACCGACTTCAACCTCAATACAACTGGTATTTCCGCCATAGCGCATATGATCCGGAGAAGCACATGCAATGCTCCCCCTGACACCCCAAAATTTTGCCTTAAATGTCATATTCTCGTTACATTCCACTGTTATCAATTAATGACTAAAAATTTAATGATCGCCACCGACGAAGAACCGTAAACTCAACGAACCTAATCGGTATTAAGTTTGATTATATGCAAAAGCAGACCGGTAACTCAAATTATTTAATGACGACTTCTATAATTCTTATTCTGCTACAGAGATATTTAATTCTATGTGACAACGATCACCTTTTGTTGTTATCCATTGTCTATCATTTACAACGATCAAGGCACACTTTGAACAACCTCGCCAATGCTCACTCCCAAAATATCCACAGCCGCCGCCCCATTGACAGCTATTTCTACCAACCCATAAGCGTTTTCATACCAGAATAATTCTCCAAACGATACATCTGAAAATGTCCGGGCAAATTTTATCTCTGTATCTTTAACTTTTAGCACATTTATATTTTGAATTGAACGCGCAACAATACCCAACATTACGTTGCCAAATCCATCAATATAAATCACTTCAAACAAGTTTTCCGGCCAATCCAGAAAACGGGTTAATCCTGTTAACATGGGCTTGAAATCTGGAGTGTCGTTAATGTCCAATCCCATCGACAAACGCCCTGCAATCACAGCAAAAATATCGCGCCCATGAAATGATGACGATAGTTTTTCAGGCTGCCAAAGGATTTCCCAAACGTCAACGGGTTTGGATGCATGCCGACAAATTATTTCGAACAATCCATTATCCGGCCCAACAAACAGCCGGTCATCCACTTTGACTACAATCGGCAAACGCTGTCCGCCAACGCCGGGATCAACAACACAACAAAATACAACATCGCCGCGGATATCATTTGTGAAAGAGTGCAGTAAATAGGCCCCCGCTTTCACATTAAAAGCCGGAACATCATGCATTAAATGGACAACAGGAACTGTTGGTGCGTGGCGAATAAGTTGTTCACTCATATGCCCAACATAAGGGCCATATTGACCAAAATCCGAAAAAAATATTATCAAACCGGACGCTTTCAATGATCATAGGCATTATTCAACAATGCCAAACCCAATTAAAGTGACTATAATCAATAACACTTAAAATCAACTGACATCACTATAATAAAATTGACGTTGAACCGATTGTGATTAAAAAAGATTTCCGATTAAGTCAGATATTTTCGTCAGCCGTTTGCAACATCATAGACGTTTTTACTTTATCAAAAGCCCGAACTTCAAGCTGTCGAACGCGTTCTCGGCTAATACCAAATTTCACACCAAGGACTTCCAAGGTATGAGGGTCATCTTTTAAGCGCCTTTCAACAAAAATTTGGCGTTCTCGGTCCGGAAGCGTATCAAGGGCATTTTTCAACAACCCCCCCCGATAAGATAACTCTTCGGCTTCACCAAAGCTTTGTTCAGGTAACGGTTTATTGTCTTCTAAGGTGTCTTGAAACTCCATCGTGCCTTCGTCATGGGACAGAGGTGCATTCAGCGAATAATCCCGCGCCGACAAACGCCGATTAACACTAATGACGTCGTCTTTGGATAAATTAGTTGCTTTCGCGATTTGTGCGGCCTGATCTGCATCCAATTCACCGGTGTCTTTTATATTCAAATGTTTTTTTAATTTTTGCAGGCTGAAAAATAATTTTTTTTGTGAGGCTACTGTGCCAATTTTAACCATCGACCACGATTTAAGAATATGTTCCGTAATTGATGCTTTAATCCACCACATAGCATAAGTAGACAGCCTGAAGCCTTTATCAGGGTCGAACTTTTTAACGGCTTTCATCAAGCCAATATTGCCCTCTGAGACCAAATCAGCCATAGGCAAACCATAACCACGGTATTTCATTGCCATTTTAGCCACCAAACGAAGGTGCGAGGTCACAAGTTTATGGGCGCTGTCGGTATCCGCCTGATCGCGCCACCGGTAAGCCAACATCAATTCTTCGTCCTTTTCAAGAATCGGGAACGTCCATATTTCGCGAAAATATTTCGACAACCCACCTTCTTGCGAAACCAATGGCAATGAAATTGTACTCATATCTTTAACCCCTTATGCAAATATTTATGCGTCCAGCCTATAAATTTAAATCTACAGGAACTCTAATTAATGTTATTCTACTCATAAGAATGTTCTAATTAAGGCGCAATTCAGTCAGAAATCTGTTTTCTTAAGTATTAATAATTATGGCAAAAATCGTAGCGACAATCACCTAAATTCATGGCGCACGTTAATTGTCCAAAACGGAACGTGCACTTAATACCATTAAAGATTTTCTGTCTGATCATAGGTTTATATCTATGCTCAAGATGCAATATATTCATCGATCTACTCTCCTTCGAAGCAATAGTCGGTAATTGTTATCACCCGAAAATGCTAAAAGCCATTTAACGGATGCTGATAACGCCAAGCCCAAAAACGGCACCTGACATAAATATTATAAGTAATATTCGGAAAAACTCAAGTTATCTTTAGTTTTTTTTAAAAACCACATCATTTTTTATTAATACATAATTTGGCAACAGCAAACAACCTTGAACCGCCGATGACCATGACGGCTTACTCGTCCACCAACTAAAAAATTTAATCGGTATTAATTCGCGAGGGTTGAACGTTCAATACGATCCGCACCCGCTATCGATTCGTTAAAATCTTCGGGGTCAAGATCATAACCGAGTTCGGGGATCGGTGGTAATTCGATTTCATTACCGTTCGTTATTTCAGTACGTCTTTTCTGACGATATAGGCTGCGAATTGCTGCATAGTAATCAACTGACGTTTTTTTAATTTGCTGCAACTCGTCGCGAACATTAGTATATTCAACAAGCCCGCTTACGCCACGACGCGCCCAAATAGCATTGTCTTGATCAGTGTTATCCAACCAGAGTCCCAGCGGATCAAAGTATCCATCCACCAGCAGTTCCCCTACTGCGTCCCGAGGATTTGACGGTCCAAAAAACGGCAGCACTAAATAAAAGCCTTCATCAACGCCCCATACAGCAAGTGTTTGGCCGAAGTCTTCCGTGACAGAGGGCACGCCCGTATCGGCAGCAACATCAACAAGTCCACCAACACCAACGATCGTATTGACCATAAACCGACCCAAAGCATTCATTGCCCGATCCGGGTCACCTTGCAACAAGCTATTGGCGACTGTGACAGGCGTTGCAATATTATCAACAACATTTGAAACGCCTACTCGAAACAACTCTGGGAAAATCGCTGTGTAAACTTCAGATACAGGCTGGAACAAATATTCTAATAACACCTCATTAAAGGCAAAGAAAAATCTATTCATGCTTTCAAGTGGGTCGTTATCGTTTTCATCATCAGACGCCAAGGCCGCAACTTCAACAAATCGCCCATCCAATTGCATTTCATCGGCGCGCGCGAACAAGTTTGGGGATTGTATGAAATTGCTAGACGATTGTTTTAAAGCCGATAGATCAGGATTAACTTGTGCAGACGTGGCAACTTCCGTGGTTTCCGCTAAATCAACAGAAGATTCTTCCGCACTCACTTGATCAGTTGCCGTTTGATGATCAGTTAAAATCGGCATCGCAACGCCACCACTAGTGAATGGCAAGATCATAGCAAAAGCAACAGCTACGCCCACCATCATTCGTTTTAACGAACTCTTAAATACCGTATCGGATTTTAATAACTTCGTGCGCATCGTCTGTATATCTTCCGTTATTCGTAGCGTTTATTGCAACCCATTTAGCAGAGGTCTGTGATAAATGTCCATATCAAAAATCGAACAAGCGCTTTTTTACTGAAACACTTGTTTCTACCTTAATACAATGAACCGTCAAAAAAACCTACTATTATCCTACTTATAGACAATAACAAAATTTCGAAAAATTCAAAATCTTTTTTCGAAATCTGGCTAACATTTTTGTGATCACCTCCTCAATGGGTAGTTTATAGTCATCCTAGCGTTGCCCGCAACCTATAATCGATATCAGCGGCCATAAAAACACCTTATATGGAACCAATCTATTCGCTTTACCCCTAAACTTATTCGCCTTGCCTCTTAACTAAAGTATAGTTTTCAGCAAATCACAACTAAGTTCACCGAATTAAACATATTAAGCTTAACATTTCCTTGCAACTTTGTTTATATCAATATCAAGTTTTAACCGTTTTAAAATAGTCATCTATATATATCCGTGATAATTAAAAAAACAAATTCCACAGGCTATCTTACAAGGTTAGCATAATGAAAAGACATAGTATTGTATTTGCGACGATGATGATTGCCACATTGATACTGGCAACCCCAACCGTTCAAGCCGAGTTATCCGCACCCCAGCTTATTACGCAAAAATTCCAAAATTCGTTAATCGATGTCATGAAGACGGCCAACAAAACAACTGTCCAGCAACGTTTTGACGCTTTAAAGGACATCATCAGCAAGTCTTTTCACATGCCGTTAATGGCGCAAATATCAGCGGGTAAAAATTGGAAACCGGCTACCCGCACCGAAAAGCGCAACTACACCGAAGCTTTTCACCGCATGAGCATCGCCACGCTGGCGACTTTATTTGATGGCTATTCCGGCGAAACTTTTGAGCAAATTAACGACAACCCCGGCCCCCAAAAAACACGTCTAATCGTCACCCAGCTCGTTAAAAACGATAAATCAACGGTTAAAATTTCCTATGTCATGCGTAAATTCACCAACGGCTGGCGTATTATTGATGTCATTCTGGACGATGGCATCAGCGAATTAATGGTTCGCCGGTCAGAATATCGGCAAGTTTTAAAAAAATCAGGCCTTAAAGGGTTAACAACGTTGCTAACGAACAAAGCTGATGAGCTTTTGAGCAGTCGATGACCATTGCTCATTCGGTTATTTTGAAAATGCTTAAAAAAAGTGCCTATTTTGTCGCAATATTCGTGGCACTCTTTTTGTCAGTTCAGCCCCATCCCAGTTTAGCAGATAATCATCAACACATCATAGATCAGGTTACGGCTTTTCATTCAACATTAATCACAGCCATGAAAAATGCCGATAAATTAGGCCGAATTGGGCGTTTCAATTTAATTACCCCCGTTTACCAAAAAGTTTTTAATACGTCTTTGATGGCCCGCATTGTCGTCGGCAGGCGTTGGCGTCAATCGACAAGCACCCAAAAGCAACGATTTGCATCCGCATTTCAAACCAACAATGTTGTTATTTATGCCAGCCGTTTTGACGGCTATTCAGGACAGTCTTTTAAATACCTTGGCACCCGACCGGGGCCCAAAAAAACCTTGCTCATCGACACGATGTTGGTCAATCCGGGAAATGATAATGTAAAATTAACCTACGTTGCTAAACGCATCAAAAATAAGTGGTGGGTTATTGATGTTTTATTGGCATCCGGCATTAGCGAACTTGCCGTCAAACGTTCGGAATACAGCCGCATTATTAAAACCAAAGGAATCGACGCCTTAACAAAAATATTGATCGCTAAATCGCCGATGAATTAGAGAAAATCTTGATCAATGCCGGCAAGACGACCAACGTTGCAAACAACGACAACGCTACAGATATAGCCAATAACACGCCCATGCTCGCGGTTCCCGGATGGCTGGACAAAGCGATAGATGAAAATGATGCAATTGTCGTTAATGCCGACAGCATCACTGCCCGTGGTGTCGATTTTTGATGGCCATGCACATCCATTTCCGGCAAGCTCGGGCTTTCATTTACTGAATTTTGCCGAGCGCGTAATACCAAATGAATATTCCCAGCCACTCCTAAACCAAACAACAATGGCAACACAATCAGATTGGCAAAATTAAACTGAATACCCAGCATAACCATCACCGATGCGGTCCATAATCCGGCCAAGACAAGAGGAGAAAAAACCAGCACAACATCACGCACGTTTTTTAACACCAACCCCAAAACAATCGCGATTAAAATGGTCGCTATGGCTGCGGCCATATAAAAAGACTGAACCACCGCCTGCCCTGCTGCCAAAATAATAACAGGCGATCCAATGGCATTAGGGGCAATGCGCTTCACAGCGTTGACAAAAGCGGTTAATTCATCCTGATCACGCATGTTCCCCATGGCAAAAACTTCAACTCGGGCTCGACCATCTATGGCTATTTGTCTATTTTTTATTGAATTTGGCAAATCGCTCAAATCAACAGAGGTCGCTTGTAGTGACATTTTTAGATCATCAATGGCCGGTGGTAATGACAACAACAAAGCGATTTGTAATTTCGACAAATCTTCATTGCGAATACTTTGTAAGGTTTTTAATAATGTCTGTTCAGCCGCCGAAGTACTTGAATTTAAAATAACCTTTAACCGAGTAAGGGCTGATACTTGTTGCTTTAAAGTATCGCCAAACCCTATTGGAACGGCTTTGCCGGATAACGCAGTACCAAGGAACAAAGATAAATCGTCGATAATAGCCAATTTTTCTTCCTGATCTGTGGGGATAAACCTGCTTAAGGTACGGGTTTCTTGGACCTCTGGCAGTTTTTCAAGGCGGCTTGCAAGTTCATTAGCAGCCGTTAAATCGGTGCTTAAAATATCAATGGAATAACTATCCGACGCACCGTCTTGCATCAAATCGAGCAATGTAGAAACCGATTCTGTATTAGCGTTTTTTAAATTCAGTGGGTCAAAATCCAATTGCAATTTTGTCACCAAAAACAGCGATACAATGGCCGATACAAACGCCAGTCCACAAATGATTCGGGAATAGCGGCCCGGAAGCCTCGCCAAGCTATTCCTTTTATCAAAGGTTTTGACCGGAAATTCAGTAACTGTTGGAGCATGGCGTGCTTTGGAAAAAACCGTGATAAACGCGGGCAAAAGTGTGACATTAGCAAACAACGCGATGAACATACCCGTGCCCGCAATTAAACCTAATTCAGCCAAGCCCAAATAATCTGTTGGTAGAAATGCGTAAAATCCAATGGCCGCAGTGATCGCGCACAACGTCAACGCACCACCAACACCATGGGCTGCGGATAAAAAAGCTTGGTCCGTACTTTGGCCAGCATTGATTTCTTCTTGGTAGCGCAGCCCATAATGAATACCAAAATCTACGCTTAGACCGATAAACAAAACGGCAAAAGCCACGGAAATTAAATTCAACGCGCCTAAGGCTAAAAATGCAAAAGCCGCCGTCCACACAAGCCCCATCAACAATGTCACCATCAACGCCACTGACATACGCACGGATCTAAGCCCAGCCACTAGCAACACCGTGACCAAAATCAGTGAAATGATCCCGGCTAGCCCCATGCCCTCTTCAACGCTTTCTAATTCTTCATCCGACAAAGCCGTTGATCCGGTTAAGCGAACACGCACATCCGATGCCTCCCCTACTGTTATCGCAGCGGCAAGCGAGCGAATTTTTGAAAGTGCTGAAATACCGGGTTGAAGTTTTGAATAATCCAGTTTTGGCTGTACCAACAAAATACGCCGTTCAAATGGCTTCGCTTTGTTCCCGGTCATGATTTGGCGCCACGCTAAGGGTCGTAGCTGTGCCTGTTTGACGTTCCTGGTCGTATTAGCTACGGCCATTAACATCTGATCCATTGATGGATTAATTTGTTCTCCTGATTTATCACCTTCTTTAACGACCAAAGACAACAGGTCTAAAAATTGTGATAAAGTTGGATTGGCATATAAAGACGCTAAAAACGGTTGCGCCTCGGCCAAGCTGTCCGCTAAATCGTTTAACGCGCCGGTATCCAGATAAAGCAATCCGTTTTTGCGAAAAAAATATTCCCCTCTTGGATCAAACACCGAAGAAAAAACCAATGTATCCTGACGTATTTGATCAGCCAATTGGCGCCGCACTTGATCAGCCTGAAAATTTGTTGGCCCATCAATAACCACGACAATCGTATCATCAAACTGTGGAAAAGCTTTGCTCATATCCCGATCAAGTTGACGAAATTCAAGATCTTTTGAGAGCATATCCGTGGTCGAAGTATTTATCCGTGCGTTGTTCCAAATAAACACCAATGATAGGGCTGTGATAAAAATACCCATACCCACAACGAACAAAGCACGCCTGACGACAAACATCGTCCAACACTGTAACAATACTTGATATTGACCGATTATATAATTCACAGAGTGCACACCCAAGTAGATAAAACAAAAAACACAAAAAATTCCAATGTCAATGCTTGTACAATTATCTGTTTCAATAATTGCTTACGATCAACGTACACAAAATTCATGCGCATAAAAAGTCTTATACTTGTGACAAAAAAAAGTTACAGATGAGCGACTTGCATGCCGTTGACCCACCGCCCAATTGCAAAACAACGCTTTTGGTAACGCCGCATTCATCACCGATCGATCATGCGGTAACAGCGGATTAATGGGTTTTAAATAAAAAAGTAACGCGTTACGAATAATGCCATTTAACCGAGTTATAATCGTTTTGCGACACTGCATTCACTTTTACAACAGGAACCCACATCATGGCTAATCACCGTAAACGTCAACCCATATTCTCATCCAACTTTAACAAAACGGCGAACGCTGCAATAGCCGGAATAAAACGCGCGCCCAATGAATTGGATACGGTTTTTGGTCCCACCGCCACTAATTTAACGCCCGACCAAAACGCCGCCGTCACCGCCCACAGCGTGCGCATGGATCGGTCAGTTGACCAACAAGTTCAAAACTTGATTGCCAACAATGATGGAGATCTCAACAAACTGTCCGATGATT
>Ga0316209_1000458_pt1 | contig 72662 bp, 69 predicted proteins | sample 6monopyrite_MG_FD_204945 | JGI IMG/M metagenome (GOLD analysis project Ga0316209, IMG submission 204945) | Microbial mat bacterial communities from mineral coupon in-situ incubated in ocean water Damariscotta River, Maine, United States -... | ecosystem: Environmental > Aquatic > Marine >... | reverse complement strand
TGCCTTGACCATCAGGGCCACGATGGTCAAGTTTAGCTATCATTGATTCAAGAGAACGTCGAGTTACCGTTCTTGAAGACTTAAAATCAAAAATCCCAGCAATACCACACATTGATTTATTCACTACATAAGAATATATGCATTGACATATATTTAGCCTATTTGTGACAGTTTCACTCATTTAAGAAGACTTAAATATACGTAAACATACGTAGAAGAAGAACTAACTTAAAGCTAATTACGTGACGAAGTCATTTGACGAAAAATAATTTTTATACATTACCTGCAAGAGTAAAGTTCTATTTTAATGGCGTATTGCAAGCAACTATTTTTAACCAACTGCGTTGAGTATTATATGCAAAAATTAAAAAAATATAACATATCACTTGGAATATGATTGTACTTAGTAAATAAAAAAGTAATGTACTAGAGAGTAGTATTATCGTTTTTCTTTATATAAATATGATTAATATGTAGCTTACACTTAGAGTATAATTTTTTTACGAATAAATATATTTGAGAATCGATTAAATAACATGGGATGTTTCTATATGAGAGAAGATAGTTTAATTAATATTTTTGATAATCTGCAAACCAGACCATATTGTCTTTATGGTGTTTTTTTAAAAAATATTCATCTTGGCTATCCTGTTAGTTCGTTTCTTGAAATTAAATTTGTTGATCATACATACGATTATAGTCAAAACGCACGTATTCCTGTGATTGTTAATCATTCAGGAAAAAATGGAACCGGGTTAAGGTTAAAAGATTTTACTAAAGATATCGTTACAAAATGGCAACGAATTCTACGTGCTATCAGGAAACCTTTTGTGACAGAAAAACATAAGGTTTTTGTTGATTAAGTCTAATCATTTACGACAGGTATATCTGAGGCTAAGTTGTATTGAACTAGTAAATCTGTAAAGTACCCGTTATAAGTTCCTGTCGGATCTTGTAAATAGTTGAGAGATTGTAATAGACTATATCTTCTATCTGTAAATTTACATTTTCAATGGATGCTCCATCGTGTAATTTTATTTTAAGGTCGATTATTTTTGGTTCGTTTATTGGGTGGCCAATTTGGCTGAGTAAATAACAATAAGCATCACTTATTTCATTTATTTCTGTTACTAATGCTTCAGAGATTTTTTGTGCAACAATGTTGTAGAGCTTACCAACATGTGTCACTGGATTTTTTCCTGCGGCAGCTTCCATATTCATTGGTCGATAGGGCGTTATAAGACCATTCACTCGATTTCCACGTCCTACTTCTCCGTCATCGCCTGATTCAGCAGAGGTGCCTGTTACGGTCAAATACAAACTTTCAGTTTCCGGATTATCGGCAGCATTAATAATAATCGTCAATGTCTTATTTATAGTTTTATGTACTTCCTTCTCAATGAGGGTTTCCAGTTTTTCCTTTTTTCTTAGGTAATCATTAGTGTCAGTTATATATCGATCGACAAATGCACATGCGATAGTAAGTTCGATTTCGTTATCCTTGCTGATGCCCATCACCTTGATATCTTCACCGATGTAGGGATGGATTTTTTTAATTTCAGCTGAATTAAGATATTCTTCAATTTTCAATGTCAAATGTTCCAGTTCACTTAGTGGCGCATAACCTACACCGCATGATGTATCATTAGCCAGAGCTGTGCTGGTTTGTTCTTGTCGTAGGTAAAGCTCAACCAGATCCGGAGAACCTGGTCTTATTAACGAATGAATTTTCACATCGCGCTCTGCATCAAGTGCATGAAAATTATTATTAATCCAGTTCGTACAACTAGTAACAACAAGTTCATCCAGTGGTACTTTAACGTTATTAAATTCGCAAGTTGCTCGTCCCGCCAGAAAAATTTCCATCGGCGCTATTATTTTACCACCGTTAAATGCAGGCTCAGATATACCTCCCCATAGAAGAGCCTTATCGACATTGTGATGTAACACAGTATCGAAATTTTCAAGATAAAATACACATAAGCTCCGGCTTAATTCTTCAGCAAGAGCATCACACATGGTATCAGGGTGGCCTATGCCTTTTCTTTCAACTATTTCAATTGAAGACGACGACCTTGGTGTTACACTCAGTCGTGATATATTGATATTACGCATATTTATCCTTTACAAGATTTATTCTAAAATTTAATGGTGGCTCGTTCAGAATACCTGGCTCTGTTTTATATATGAAAAATCACGACGATTCATAATCAGCTTGAGCCTGCCTCTATAATGGCGAAAGATTAAAGTCCGCTATAATCATTATTAGCTCATGGTCTTTTGTAATAGTTGACGTAATTGTGTAATTGAACGTGTATTTAGAACATCTGATTTTTCTAACCATCCACGTCGAGCTTGACCTATGCCATACTTTAGATTGTTAAAATCTTTAGTGCTATGAGCATCAGAATTAACACTAACAAGAACGCCTTCGGTTTTAGCCATTTGGCAATAGATGTCATATAAGTCTAATCTCTTAGGCTGTGCATTCAGTTCAAGAAAACATCCCCGTTGTCTGGCTTCGCGTATAATTCGATTCATATCCACATCGTACGCATCACGTTGATCCAATAAACGACCAGTAGGGTGCGCCAATATGCTGAAGTATGGGTGTTGCATGGCGTGGATGATACGTTCTGTTTGTTTTTTTCGTGATAACTGAAACTTACTATGTACAGCACCAATAACGAGATCAAGCTTGCTCAATACATTGTCAGGAAGATCAAGACTGCCATCTTCAAGTATTTCCACTTCAATTCCTTTTAGGAGAGTGATGCCGCTAACCTCATCATTAAGCGCGTCTATTATTTCGATCTGTTCTAGTAAACGATCTGTGGTTAATCCATGTGTCACAGTTAAGCTTTTGCTATGTTCTGTAATTGCCAGGTATGTTAAGCCGTACTGTTTAGCCGCCTCTGCCATTTCTTTAATGGTATTTACACCATCTGTTGCTTTAGTATGTGCATGTAAATCACCTTGCAAATTTTTTAATTCTATTAACTTAGGTAATGTATTATTTTCTGCGGCTTCAATTTCACCTTTATTTTCACGTAGTTCAGGTGGAATAAAAGGTAGCCCAACAGAATTATATACAGATTCTTCTGTGTTTCCAGCAACTTGCTCTTTACCGCTAAATACACCGTATTCATTTATTTTCAAACTGCGTTTTTGTGCTCGTTGTCGGATTGCAATATTGTGTGCTTTAGAACCTGTAAAATAATGTAACGCTGCACCCAGACTATTTTTTGCAACAACTCGCAGATCAACTTGTAAGCCATTTTTGAGTACTACTGAACTACGCTGGACACCTCTGGAATGTATTCCTGCAACTTCATCATAATTAACAAATGCTTCTATGATAGAGTCTCTATCTTGCGAACAAACAAGAATATCCAGATCACCGACTGTCTCCTTACAACGTCTGTAACTACCCGCAATAATGATAGCTTCTACATTTTTTTGTGTGTTGAGATACGCAACATAAGCATCTGCATATTGAGCGGCAAGTGCTAACTTGAAACGTGGTTTTTTCTTAATATGACTTTCGATATTTTTTATTAACTTTAGACTGGTTTTATCACCAAAGCCATGTAGTGTCTGTAAACGACCATCTTTTGCAGCACGTAAAAGTTGTTCAGGGGTATGAATATCAAGCTCATGATAAAGAGCATGAACTTTTTTTGGACCTATACCGGGTATATGTAAAAGTTCGGTTAAATCGGCAGAGTGAGATTGATGTAATTTATTAAGTGCCTGACATTGACCGGTGTGAACAATTTCTTTAATTTTAGCAGACAGATCTTTTCCTATAGTCGGAAGTTTTGATAAATCTTCATTACGTTCGACAAGTATTTTTAATTCCTGATTCATACCCAGAATCATACGGGCAGCATTACGATAGGCTCGAACTCGGAATGGGTTAGCATTATCTATTTGAAGTAGGTCTGCAATTTCTTCAAAAATATTTGCTATATCAGAATTATGTATAGGCATGTTGTCATTTTTGTTTATACCAAAAGTATTAGTTAAAATAATAAAACTCAAGCATGAAATTTCCACCTATAACTATACTCTTGTAAATATATTATTTGTCTAGGTATTACTACCTAGATAAATTTCCAGATGTACTAATACAAGATTTGTTTATAAGCGTTAGATATAGATTGAATAATTTTTGATGTTATATTTATTGGTTATCTGTTGAAGAAGAGGTATGGCTGGTTAATTAACTCTTCAGTATCGTCGTATTGCTAAGCAATGTTGAATATTAATATTATTAAATTTCTGTAAATATTTTTTTTGATAATATAACAATAAATATATTCCCATATATTTTTTCTCAAGATCTATGGATGGATAATATTATTTACGCGAGAAATTTTTTCAATGTCGCTTTATCTAATGTTTCCTGTTGAGTGCATTGCTCAACTAAATGTTATATTTAATACGTTCATTTTTTATTATATACAATTGTAATTTATATACGTAGTAATACTAGTCGATAGGTAATGTTGTGCATTCCTTAATATTAAAAGTTATAATTACTATCTGTTTATAAATTATTAATAATGAAAGAATATAGTCTTGTTACCACACAGTTTATAAATATATCATTTATTTCCGCATGTATTTATACATTAAAGGTATGCGTTTTATTTATTTTGAATAAATATTTCTAGATGGTTGAGCTCGTGATGTTTCCATAAACTAATATATAGCACCATATTTTTAAGTTATTTTTAAATCAAGGCATAATGATGTGACAAATAATAAGTCTCCACGTTTTGTAAGTAACCTGACAAGAAATACATTAGCTTTGATTATGGCCGGTGGGCGTGGGCAACGACTAATGCAGTTAACTCAGTGGCGAGCTAAACCCGCAGTTCCATTTGGAGGGAAATTTCGTATTATTGATTTTCCTCTCTCTAATTGTGTTAATTCAGGCATTCGAACAATTGGTGTTTTAACACAATACAAATCTCATTCACTTATTTTACATATGCAGCGAGCCTGGGGACATTTGCGTGGAGATTTTGGTGAGTTTGTTGAACTACTACCGGCTCAACAGCGCATTGAATCATCCTGGTATGCCGGAACAGCTGATTCCATTTACCAAAATCTTGATATTATTCGCTCTCATTCGCCAAAGTATGTATTGATCTTAGCCGGTGACCATATATATAAAATGGATTACGGTGAAATGCTCGCCAAACATGTAAAATCTAAAGCCGATGTCACCGTAGGTTGTATTGAAGTACCGATTGACGAAGCGTCAGCATTTGGCGTGATGGAAGTTGATAAGCAATTAAGAGTCTGTGATTTTGATGAAAAGCCAGATTCGCCGAAGTGTATGCCTGGAAGGGAAGGTGAGTCTTTATGCTCAATGGGGATATATATCTTTAACACAGACTTATTGTTTGAGTTATTAATACGCGATGCCGATACACCAGAGTCTTCTCATGATTTTGGTGCAGATGTTATACCGAATGCAATTAAAAAATACCGAGTTTGCGCATATCCGTTTACTAATTCTAAAAGTAATGTACAAGCGTATTGGCGTGATGTTGGTACGGTAGATGCCTTTTGGGAAGCGAATTTAGAATTGATTGGCGTAACACCCGAGCTGAATTTATATGATTCTGATTGGCCAATATGGACACATCAGGAACAGTTACCTCCTGCTAAATTTATTTTTGATGATGACGATAGAAGAGGAATAGCTGTTGATTCAATGGTATCCGGCGGCTGCTTAATTTCCGGGGCAAGAATTCGACATTCACTGCTTTTTTCAAATGTGAGTGTCGATAATTACACAAAAATCGATTCATCTGTAATATTGCCCGATGTAACGATTGGAAAAGACTGTCGAATTTATCATGCAATTATTGATAAGTGTTGTGTGATACCTGACAAAACCATTATCGGTCAAGACAACGAGCAAGACAAAAAAAGATTTTATGTTTCTCCTAAAGGTGTGGTGTTAGTGACGCCTGATATGCTTGGGCAGGCCGTACATTATGCCAGATAAAACAAATAATCATCCCAAACTGGATAATGTTTTTTATTGGAATATATGACAACCGGAGTATCATGATTTACGAAGTGGTACATATCACTTACCATAGACTTTGCATACGATATGTAACGTAAAATTCAATATAAACACTTCGTTTTATGTTCAGGTGAAAACAATACATGAATATAAGTAAAACAATAGATTCTGTTGTGTGGATAATTTTTTCTATTTGACTTAAGTGTAAGTTAAGTTGAGGAATATAAAAATATTATAGTATTTTAAATAAGTAATTTTACGTATTCACATTACACTGCATATACCAGGATAATGTTAGGGTAAATTATATTCTGAGGAGGATAACTAACATGCCAAAGAAAAATCAAGTAACAACTATGGATATGGATCGTGAACATATGGTCTCTGAGGCTGCATATTTTATTGCAGAAAACAGAGGTTTTTCTGAAGGAAATTCTGAACAAGATTGGTATGATGCTGAAAAAAGAATCGATAAGTTTCTTGATGAACAGACCATGCTAAAGAGACGTAAGGAAACAAAAAAATAGCACCAGCAACGATATTTAATATAATATTTTCTCAAGATCTTTTTGTAGTGTTGTTTTCGTGTGTTCTTGTTATCAATTACCTATAAAATATTTCTTTTCGGAAGCTCTGAAATATTTTAGTATCACAGATGTAATTGATTTATCTTGTGTTGTTGTTTCTGGCCCAGTTGGTTCTGGGTATATGAATTTTTTTGCAAATAAAATCTAATCTTAATTGTCGCTCTCGCTTTTAAAAAGTGAGGAGCGCGTTAGATTAGAAAAGAATTTATCAGATAGAAAATTAATTTCTATATATAATATTTTCCTTTAAATAATAGATTATGCTAAGTTTGAAGTTGTCGTTCATTAATCTATTTCTAATAAAAAATCCGCACTAGTACCAATGGATATCGTACTAAGTAATATCACGTATGGTTTTTTAATAAGTGATAATGATATTTTAATGCTGCGTGAATCTCAAACGTGGTTCCTGTTGATTTATAAATGTTATTAAATTTACATTGAATGCAGTGTATATCAATGATTGTTTACATGTTCTATATAGATAGCATACCTCGCATGTACACTTTTAAAATATCAGATTTTTACTTAGTATTTTAGTGATGCTTCAATTAAAAACACTCAATAAGAAGGTACTTGAATACAGTGTTATGAATAATAGTATTAACAGTATGATTGATACCATTGAAAAGAAAACTCTTTACAATGGAACTTATACGGGCCGGAGAGCTATCGATCAACGTATTATTATAGCAATGAGGGATGTAGATAGAGCTTTATATGTCCCTTCATATATTAAAGAGCAAGCATATTTTGACAGTCCATTACCCATTGGATATGGGCAAACAATTTCACAACCGTATATTGTCGCACTTATGACGGATTTAGCCGATACCTCAGAAGACAGTATCGTGCTGGAAGTCGGAACCGGCTCAGGCTATCAGGCTGCCATACTGTCTCGTTTAGTAAAACAGGTTTACAGTATCGAAAACATTCCCGCTTTAGCTAATGCTTGTAGGCAAAATTTTCATGAAATTGGTTACGACAATATTGAAGTATTGTGTAGTAATGGATATTTTGGCTGGCAAGAGAAAGCGCCTTTTGACGCTATTATTGTTACAGCCGCGGCGAGTCATATACCCCCCAGTCTGATTGAACAACTTAAACCTGCTGGAAAAATGGTTATACCCATTGGCGAACCATTAATGCCTCAAAAGCTGATGCTTGTGAGCAAAGATGAAAACTGCAATACAAACATAAAATCTATTATTCCAGTGTCTTTTGTACCGTTGATAATGGATGAAACCGAAGTGGCAAATTAAAATTTACATATTGAGGTCTAAATGATGAGTATTAATGTGGCTGGAAAAACCATTGAAACGGATGAAGAAGGTTATTTAATTAATCGTGACGACTGGTCTGATGAAGTCGCAGAACAGATTGCTTTTCAACAGGCAAAGCAGGATAACGTTACATTAACAGAAACACATTGGGGCTTGATTCATTATTTTCGAGATTATTATGATGAATATAAAGTCCATCCCACCATGCATAAACTAGTAATGACTTTAGGTAAACATCATAGTGAGCATTACCATGAAAAAAAAGAATACGAAAAATTTCTATATGATACCTTTCCACATGGCCCTGTTCAGGAATTATGCAAGCTAGCTGGATTGCCCAAGCCACTTTCTGATATTGAAGATTGAGAGTCACCGTAAAATATACATGTAATTAACCAGGAACATAAATGGAATATAAAAAATATTTTTATTCATTACCGCTACTAATAATGTTTTTGTTGTTTACTAGCTTATCAGTATATTCAAAAGAAAATTCTGGTGTTGAGAGTTTACGTCAAACTAGTAAGGCATTTGCTAACGTTGCAAAGAAAGTTTCGCCATCGGTAGTATTTATTCAAGTAGAAAGTGTAAAGCAAAATATTCCTTTTACTCCTTTTCAATCTCCGTTTGGTGATGATCTATTTAAACGATTTTTTGGAGACTCGTTTCCTGACCTTCCTTCTCAACAGCAAACACCCACCAAGAAGCGAGTTATCGGGCAAGGTTCAGGTTTTGTTTTCTCTACGAAAAAAAGATTGTTATCTGATAAAAGTTATATCATCACAAATAATCATGTAGTAGAAAACGCAGATAAGATTCGTGTTACTTTCAAAGATGGTCGGGAATTTACGGCGAAAATTGTGGGTGCAGATTCTAAGTCAGACATTGCCGTATTAGAAATAAAAGATACTAGTCACCCTGCTTTGTCTATAGGCAGTTCAGCAAACCTGGAAGTGGGCGAGTGGGTCATCGCTGTCGGTAATCCCTTTGGATTAAGTCATACTTTAACTGTCGGCGTGGTCAGTGCTAAAGGCCGTACAGGTTTAGGTATAAATGACTATGAAGATTTTATTCAGACTGATGCTGCTATTAATCCTGGCAACTCCGGTGGGCCATTATTGAATTTGGATGGTGAAGTGATTGGAATCAACACCGCTATTTTTTCACGTAGTGGTGGATATATGGGGGTCGGTTTTGCAATTCCTATCGATTTGGTGAATAACATTGTTGAACAACTAATTGAAAATGGAGAAGTTACGCGTGGATATCTGGGCATTGTTATTCAGCAACTTACCCCGGAGCTATCGAAAGCTTTTGGCTTGAAAGAACATAAAGGTATTTTGATTTCACAAATTGCAGAGAACTCTCCAGCAGAAAAAGCTGGATTAAAAGCTGGTGATTTAATCATAAGTTACCGCGGACGAAATGTGACAGATGTAGGCGATTTTCGTAATCGTGTCGCATTAACATCTCCTGGCAGCAGAGAAAAATTAACTGTGATCCGTAAAGGAAAGAAAAAATATTTAACTGTAAAAATTGGAAATTTAGAAAAAGTTCCTGTTTCAGCACAAGCTGCTACACAAACCGCTGAGGAGTTAGGACTTGTTGTGCAATCCGTTACATCTGATTTAGCTAAACAATTCAATGTAAAGCCAAATCAGGGAGTGATAGTTACTGATGTAAAATCCGGCTCAATTGCAGCGATGGCGGGTATCCGTATTGGTACAGTTATTTTACAGGTTGATCATATTTCAATAAATTCAGTAGCTCAATTTAAGACGGCATTAGAAAAGAGCAAGAGCAATAAGAAAGTCTTATTTTTGATTAGTGATAAGGGGATGTCGCAGTATGTTGTACTGAATTGGGAATGATGAATAGGCTCATTACGAATAAATTATATGGTGTTTTTTATCTTTCATACTAAAGTAGTTTTATGAATTCCATCAAATGGAATCAGCATTCTAAAATTAATCAATTACAAACCCTATTGCTAATCATTACTATGGCTAGCTTTATGGCTCTTATTGGTTGGGTAATAGGGGATGTTGTTGGCGTTATTTATTTAATTGTTATGAGTATAGTAATAGTGATTTTTGCTCCAACGATTACCCCTAAGCTTGTTATGCGCTTATATGGAGCTAAGCGCATATCATCCTCAGACATTCCAAATTTATACGCTGCAGTGCGTGAACTTAGTCGACGTAGTCATTTAAATTATATCCCTGATCTATATTACATACCGAGTAGTATGATAAGTGCTTTTTCTGTCGGGAAACCAACTCAGGCTGGTATCGCAATCACAGACGGATTCCTTCGAACCTTTAATCTTCGTGAAGCTGTTGCTGTACTGGCACATGAAGTTAGTCATATTCGTAGTAACGATATGAGGGTAATGGCGTTAGCAGATATGTTTACCCGTTTAACCAGTTTACTGTCCCTTTTAGGTCAAATACTCTTTATTTTATACTTGCCTTTTATAATTACAGGTTTTATTAGTATAAATTGGTTGGTCGTCTTATTATTTATTCTCGCGCCAACAATAAGTACTTTGGCTCAATTAGGTATATCTCGGATTCGAGAATATGATGCTGATCTTAATGCGATACGATTAACAAAGGATCCTCGTGGGCTCGCAAATGCATTGGTCAAGATTGAACGTGTTCAAAATGGCTGGTTAGAACATTTATTTATGTCGGGTAGAAAAATTCCTGAACCATCGTTTTTGCGAACACACCCACCAACTGCTGAACGCGTGCAACGTTTACTTTCTTACGAACAAACGCCTGAATTAGAACCGTTTTTTGACGCATCCATGTCAGAACCGGTAACAAAAAATCTATCGATAAAAAAAATAAAACGTAAACCCAAGTGGCATTTTACGGGTCTATGGCATTGAAAAAGTAAAGTTTATTACACAAGTGGTAACTAAATTAAAAATTCAGGGTAAATCCGCTGCTCCCACGATAACCAAAATATGAGTGAATTAAGTATAATTACGTATATTATTCTTGAGACTATGCTGATAGAACTATAATAGGTGTTGCAAAACTGGGAGGAATGGAGGTTTTGCAATATTTTTAACTCTCTTCTATCTCCGTAAAGGTGAGATGAACTTTGGCGACCACCCTCTGGTCGTTTTTTTTATTTTATAACATTAAAATACATTCAGATTTGTTAAGTATTACTGCGTATTACCTTTATGATGATATGTACTTAACGTGTGATATTTGGTTGCGAGGTTCTGTATTCAATGAAAGTTGTTCGAACAAAGATATTAATCACTGATATTAATAATAATATTTTGAAGAAATTACAAAATGAACTTTTAGAAAATGAATATGATGTTTTCGTGGCGGATACTGCTGATAAATTACACCTTTTATTAAAGATTAATTGTTTTGATTTGGTTTTACTTGACGTGACGATACCCTATCTCAACGTGCTCGATGTAATTGAATCGATTCATAATGCGAATACTCATACCGCTGTCATTACCTCTAATGATGCGGCCAGTTATGATATTGCAATTGAGACTGTAAGGCGGGGCGCTTTTGATATGCTCATTAAACCTTACGATATCGATACACTTTTAAGATTAATTACGGATGCACTCAATAATTCTGCTCAAATCATGCAGGGCAAAAGTATTTCGGAACAAATTAAACCTGCCGATAATATTTATCAATTTATGATCGACAATTCACAAGACATACAGTACATACTTGATAATGAAGGATGCTTTACCTTTATTAATAACAGAGTCGAAGCACTGCTTGGATATAATACACGCGAATTAATCGGTAAGCCGTATACAGAGCTCGTATATTCGAGTGATTTGGATAAGGCAATGTTCAGGTTACATGATAAACGCACAAACAATGGAATGTCTCAAGGCGTTGAATTGCGTTTAAAGTCTAAAAACAATAATGATGGGTACCTATATTTTGATATAAAGTCGATCGCAATACCCCGTGATATTAATATCATGGCAAGCGAAGCAGTACAGAATGAAAAAAATCCGTTTAAAAATGCAGCTACCTTTGGTATAGCACATGATGTAACGATTCGTAAAAAAGTTGAACGCATAGCGCATAATAAAGCCAGTTATGACCACTTAACAAGTCTGCCAAATAATATTTTGTTTCATGACAGGTTGAACCAGGCTATTGCTCATGCAAATCGAAATGATAGTATTTTTGCTGTCATGTATCTGGACCTCGATGGATTTAAAAAAATCAATGATACCTACGGGCATCATATTGGAGATAAAGTTTTACAGGTAATGAGTTCCCGTATGCTTAATTGTTTACGAGAAAGTGATACCTTAGCCAGAGTCGGTGGTGATGAATTTACCTTATTATTACCACACGTCGGCAATACTCAGGAGGCGAGTATTATCGCTAAAAAGCTAACCGAAAATGCTTGTACGCCTTTTTATATTAATAAAAAGAAACATCACTTGAGTGTCAGCATTGGTATTGCATTCTTCCCCGAAGATGGAGAATCAAGAGAGTCCCTCATTCAAGCTTCTGACAAAGCAATGTATAAAATTAAGAATGGAAGAAAGAATGGCTATCAGTTCCACAGTCAGAAACACTAGCACTGCAAAACAAAATTTATTTTATTACATTGCTGAATTTTTCTGTTCAGAATTTCTCTAATAACTGGTTTTACTTGAACCCGACACTTTAATTGATTTTGAGCGAGCTGAACTTATTGCAACGACATTTTCAGATGATGTTATTGCCGACGCATTAGCATTACTCACACTGTTATTTTCTGCATATTCTTCACTGAGAAGGTACTCTATGCTACCAGGCTTTTCCGGTAACATTAAAAAAACTCCGAACAACATTGCGAATTGAATAATTAATCTGATGATTGAAGTTAGTGAGTTTTTCATAACCTTTTCCTGCTCGTTATTAGTAAAAATATTGAATACAAACATATACCTATTTCTGATTCATAGAAATACGTAGTACTTCGTATTTTCATCAGTTAAAAATTTTGAAGATTCTTTATGAGAAGATAATTTAAAAGATGAAAAATGCGTTTTTAAACCTTGTGGAACAAGTCAGAGAAGAGGGAGTAGAAAAAACATTTTCCAGGTGACTTTTTATTGGTTCTCAAAACAAACAGTGTATAAAATTTTTTGTGGTAAATGCTTGAGTGAACACGCCGTTTACAGACCCTAAAAATGTCTACACCTTAATATATACGTAATACTACGTGCTTTAAATACCATAAGTTGACGTAATGGCATATTTGGCCATTTGTTATTGAAATAGTATGATATCGTGTATCGGAGTGTTAGATATTAACAAACAAGCTCTAAGTAAGGTAACGACGAGATTATTATGGCAGCGTATAAGAAAAAAGATTTGGACTTAGTTAATGGATAAATCAGAAAAAAATAAGCCAAAAAATCATAAAAAAGTTAAAAAAAATCCAATCAAAATAGGCTCTAGTTTTCCAATAGTAGGAATTGGAGCATCTGCAGGCGGCCTGGAAGCTGTCACGGCTTTACTTAAAGAACTGTCTGCAAATACTGGTATGGCGTATATCCTGGTTCAACATTTAGCGCCTACTCGCGAAAGTATGCTAACCGAGTTACTCTCAAGAGGAACAAGCATGCCGGTTCAGGAAATTAAAGACGGTATGTTAGTCGAGCCCAATCACTTCTATGTTATTCCCCCTAATACAAATCTTGGAATACTTAATGGTAGTTTACATCTTTTGCCTCGTGGAGATGAAAAGGGCCAACATCTACCGATTGATTTTTTCTTGCGTTCTTTGGCAAAAGAACAAGGAAGTCGGGCTATAGGCGTTATTCTTTCAGGAAGTGCGTCAGACGGAGTAATGGGCTTGATGGAAATTAAGGCTGAAGGGGGAATTACTTTTGCTCAGGACGAAAAGAGCGCTGCACATTCAAGTATGCCGCATAGTGCTGTTGCAGCAGGTTGCGTTGATTTCATTTTATCGCCAAAACAAATAGCTCACGAACTGGCTCGCATTGGCCAGCACCCTTATCTTAAATTCGATAACGCAAAAGAAGCCACAGCTTTACCGGCCGAAGAAGATAATTTACGTAAGATATTTCTGTTGCTAAGACAGAATTCAGGTAATGACTTCACGTATTACAAACAAAGTACCATCTTACGTCGTATAAAAAGACGTATCTTATTGCACAAACTGGAACGGATGGAAGATTACGTAAGATATTTACAAGAATCGCCCCCGGAAGTAGAAGCTTTATTTCGTGATTTATTAATTAATGTTACAAAATTTTTTCGTGACCCTGATGTGTTTGAAGGATTAAAAAAAACAGTATTTCCAACAATCGTAAAAGATCGGCCGGAAGGGCTGCCAATTCGTATTTGGGTAGCCGGTTGTTCTACTGGGGAGGAAGTCTATTCCATTGCCATCGCCTTGTTTGAATTTCTCGGTGATATGGCAGCAAACACGGCTATTCAGTTTTTTGCAACCGATCTGGATGGGCAAGCCGTTGATAAGGCGCGTAGTGGAATTTACCCGCACACCATCACCGATGTTGTTTCAGCTAAACGGTTGCAACGATTTTTTATTAAAGTCGATGAGGGTTACCAGATCTCCAAACATGTTCGCGACGTGTGCATATTTGCGCAACAAAATGTATTTAAAGATCCACCTTTTTCAAGATTGGATATGATCAGCTGTCGCAATCTGTTGATATATTTAAGTCCTGTTCTACAAAAAAAGATCATGCCTATTTTTAATTATGCGCTGAATGATAAGGGTTACCTTTTGTTAGGAACATCTGAAACCATTGGTCGCCATGCAGATTTGTTTCGGCTAGCAGATAAAAAAATAAAATTATATGAAAAGAAATCAATTTCCGGTTTACGAAAATTTGATTTAAATAATTATACAAATGTGAGCGCACTTAATAATCAGGATTTCAACGTTAAACAAATAACGTCAGGTAACTGGACTAATCTTGATATTCAACGAGAAGCAGATCGTATTGTATTGAAAAAATTTGCGCCTGCTGGTGTGGTGATAAATGAAGAGTTGGATGTAATCCAGTTTCGAGGTCATACCGGTGCATTTCTTGAACCAGCAGCAGGTGAAGCAAGCCTGAATTTATTGAAAATGGCACGTTACGGCTTACAAATTGAGCTTCGCAATCTCATTCATCAGGCTATTGAGAAAAAAATTAGTATATGTAGTAATGATGTACCTATGCGTACTGATGACGAAATCAAAAGTATTAGAATTGAAGTGACCCCTATAACAAGCCCTGACCAAAGAAATCACAATTTTCTGGTGCTCTTTCAGGAAAACCAATTTACTTCTGATGAATCTAAAACCAGAAAAAAAACTGCCTCTAAAAAAATACCAGACTCGGAAGAGTCGCAAGAAATTAAACGATTACAACAGGAAATAAATGCTACGCAGGAATACATGCATACAGTAATCGAGCAACAGGAAGTTGCAAACGAGGAATTGACTTCTGCCAATGAAGAAATTCAGGCGAGTAATGAAGAATTACAAAGTACAAATGAAGAACTTGAAACAGCTAAAGAAGAACTTCAATCCTCGAATGAAGAACTAGCCACAGTTAATGACGAGTTGGCAACTCGAAATAATGAACTGGAACAACTCACTAATGATTTATCGAATTTAATTACCGGATTATCGTTACCTATTGTAATGGTAAATGATGATCTTTGTATCAGGCGCTTTAGTCTCGCTGCTGAAACCTTGTTAAACCTTATACCGGCAGATCAAGGTCGCCCTATTTCACATATTCAAGCCAATATTGTTATTCCGAAGCTTGATGAAATATTATTAAGAGTAATCGATACCGTAAAGAATGAAGAGATTGAGTTGCAGGATCAAAATGGCCACTGGTATAGGGTTGAAATTCGCCCATATAAAACATTAGATAAAAAAATCAGTGGAGCATTGATTGCCTTTATTGATATTAATGAAATAAAGAAAAGCCTTGATATAGCGCAAAAGTCTCAACAATATGCTGAATCTATTATTGCTGCAATAAGTTATCCAATGCTCGTGCTTGATTGTCATTTGCGTGTTGTTTCAGCCAGTAAAGTGTTTTATACAATGTTTGATGTAAATGAAAAAGAAACGATTGGGAATTTGTTGTATCACCTTGGGAATGGTCAATGGGGTATTCCTCAATTACGCCATAAACTGAATGAAACCATAACAAAAAATATAGGTTTTGATAATTTCAATGTAAAACATAAATTTGAACGCATTGGTGAGAAGAATATGAAGATAAGTGGTCGATTCCTTTCGTATGGAAAAAATCAAGAACCAATGGTGCTGATGCAAATTGAAGATGTTTCAGAGAAACAATAAGTGATTTATGGATGAGATTCTAAACATGGACAAAATCAAAGAGCATAAACTCGAGGAATTGAGTAAAAAGCAATTGTTAGAAAAAATAAGACAACTCCAAAGTGAGTTTGCTGGAGCTCATTGCGCTATAAATGGATGTGATATAAGGCATGAACTGGACGTGCATCAAATCGAACTCGAAATGCAAAATAGAGAGTTGCTGGAATCGCAATTACAACTCGAAGAGGCACGCGATAGCTATGCCGATCTCTATGATTTTGCGCCAGTGAATTATGTGACTTTTGATAATAAAGGTCGTGTAACGAATATAAATTTAACCGGTGCAGGAATGTTAGGCGATGTGAGGACAAATATTCTCGGACAATCTTTTTCTCGATGGTTAGAAATAAGCAGCACTAAAATATTTCGTGATCACCTAAGGATTACATTAGAGTCTGACGAGAAAATTGCAGATGAAATAATACTTAAGAGCAGAACTGAAGAACCGATAGAAGTGCGTATTGAAAGCATCCGCTATAAAGACCTCGGAACGAATAAATACTTTATTCGTAGTGTTATTTTAGATATTACGGACTCTAACATTGTAAAAAATGAACTATTTCTTCAAGCAAGGCAGTTAAAGTTAATTACCGATGCTTTACCTCTTTTGATTGCCTATGTTGATAATAATGAACAACACCTGTTTGTCAATAAAACATATGCAGACACATTTGATTATTTACCCGGGGAAGTCGTGGGGAAAACTGCTAGAGAAATATGGGGTGACAGTACATACAATAATGTAAAAAACCATCTTATGCTTGCATTTGCCGGCCAGGAAACGAAGTTTGATATGGAACTGCCCTTGAGTGATATGGAAAAAAAATATTTTCGTACAACACTTATTCCTGATGTGGATTTTAATTCTCAAGTGTATGGTGTCATTATACTAATCGGTGATGTTACCGATAGACTAGCCATTGAGGCGATTGATAGAAAACGCTTACTTGATATTGCACATTTTTCCAGACTGAGTTCAATGGGTGAAATGGCAAGTGAAATAGCGCATGAGCTAAATCAACCGTTAGCTGCAATTTCTATATACAGTGATGCCAGCAGACGTATGATTCTGTCTGGAAAATATGAGCAGGAAGGAGTTATTCAAGCACTTGCAGACATTAGTGCACAAGCAGAACGTGCGGGTGATGTTATTCGCAGGATGCGCGAGTTTGTCAGTAAGAAAGAACTTCATCGAACAGAAACAGATTTAAATGAACTTATACATGATGCCTTACACTTACTTGAAATTGAACTTCGTGAACATAATGTGTTGTTGGAATTAGATCTGGCGGAGTATATACCTTATATATTAGTAGATAAAATTCTTATCGAACAGGTGGTTTTTAATTTGGCACGTAATGCACTCGAAGCTATGGATGAAATTGATGAAAATCAACGGCTAATAAAAATACACTCACAAGTCACTACATCGAAAGAAATTGAAGTTCTAATTGAAGACTCAGGCCCTGGTTTACCTGCCGAATATGCAAAGAAATTATTTGAACCTTTCTTTTCAACTAAGGCCAACGGGATGGGGATGGGGCTTGCAATTAGTTTATCAATCATTGAAGCTCATCATGGACGTCTATGGGCGGTTCCAAATGATCAAGGTGGAACAATATTTAGTTTTAGACTTCCGTTAATAAGTGAATAGGATAATTATGCAGACTAAACCGATGGTACATATTGTAGATGATGATAATGCAGTTCGTGATGCATTGTCTTTGTTAATGAAATCCGAAGACATTCCCGCTAATATTTATGCTTCAGCCGAAGAATTTTTGGAGGATCAAGCGCAGTTCAAAATGGGATGCCTGTTATTGGATGTACGTATGCCCGGAATGAATGGTTTGCAGTTGCTCAATGTATTGAAAGAGCAAGATGTTGCGATACCGGTAATATTTATTACAGGTCATGGTGACGTCGGTATGGCAGTAAAAGCCATGAAGGCAGGCGCATACGATTTTATCGAAAAACCATTTAATAATGATCGTTTGTTAAGTGTAGTGAACAATTGTCTAACGGAATGTATCACTCTAAATCATTCCGTTGAGCATCGTCATGAACTCGAAGCGCGTATAAATAAACTGACTAAGCGAGAAAGAGAAGTTATGGAATTACTCGTAGAGGGAAAACAAAATAAGGTTATTGCTCGAGAATTAGATATTAGCCCTCGAACGGTTGAGCTTCATCGTGCAAAGGTTATGGAAAAGCTACATGCTCATTCGTTATCGGATGTCGTACGAACAGCATTATTAATTACCGAAGAAGCATAATTAATCACTGAAATATGAGGAATACTTCATAAAACGTTATGGGTATTCCATTATATTTTAAATTTTTATATAACAAGTAGAACTACGTATTTATTCCTTCCATTTTCAATTGTAAAGTCTTACACCTAACTAAACATTTAACATTGACGGTATATAGACTATTTATGTGAATGCCCTTTGGTTAAGAACACACTTAAATGTTTGTGGGGAAATATATATGCTAGCGGGTGAATATTGCAATCGTAGCGTTACTATTATTGGGAAGCACGATTCGATTAGAAAAGCTTCAAAACTAATGCGTAAACATCATACAAGGGATATATTGGTTGTTGAATTACGTAATGGTGAACGTACACCAGTGGGGATTATAACTGATCGCGATATAGTCATTCAGGTATTAGCCATTGATGTAGATTTGGATGATATCAGTATAGAAGATGTAATGAGTTATAAACTTATTACAGCAAATGAAAATGATGACTTAATGAATACTATTAGACGTATGCGTATTAATACTGTACGTCGTATACCTATAGTAAACCAGGCGGGTGGTTTGGTTGGCGTTTTATCTACTGATGATATATTGGATATTATTACAGAGCAACTTATGGATATTGACCAAATTATTTTTAATGATAAAAAAAGAGAAAAGGGATATAGGCCGGTATTTTCTCATCATTAACTAAATAATGCTTTTTAAACGTATTTTTTTCAACCTGAAAGGAATTTATTATGAAAACTATTGCATTACCAACATTAATTTTGAGCGTTTTGTTTTTTATCTTTCCTATCCAATCCAGCTATGCTGAAGACAAAGTATATGGTTGGAATATGATGTCTGAGCAAGAGCGTATTCAACACCGGGAAACCGTTCGTAATCTAAAGACCAATGAAGAAAAAGAACGTTACAGAATTGAGCATCATAAAAAAATGCAGAAACGGGCTGAACAAAGAGGGTTAAGCATGCCTGACATGCCAATGAACAGAGATGATGGCATGCGCCCAATGCAGGGTGGAATGGGATCGGGTGGTGGTTCTGGTATGGGCAAAGGACGATAAATTAATAAATGATAAAACCGAATGTGCTTTTAATTGTATTAATAGTCGTTGTGGCACTGTTAATTGTATTTTTTCAATATTCTGTTTACTGATTATAGTCACCGATGAATTTGTCGTGAATAGTCTAGAGCCAGTCGAAGGCTGGCTCGAAAAAACAACAACAGTCTTTTGAAGTGGCTGCTATAACAATATATTATGGTGTTCGTCAGCGCGTATAAATACATTACACATACAGTTGGCGGAGATAGTGCCACGTCGTAATCGACGTCAACACTTAGACCCTCGGTGTTCAATTCATGCTGTTTGCCTATTTCAAACTCCAACAGCATACCACCCATATATACCGTGGTTATTTTGCCCATATTTAGCATCCTCGTATTTAGTACCACCAATATATAAGTGTTGTAAGGTAATCGAAGATTAGAGATATGAGCTAACTCATATACTCGCCATGCCCGCGTAGGCGGGTATCCATCTAAATAAACTCGGCTTTGTTGTTAATAAATGTCTTCAGAGCTTACAGTGTAAGTATTCTTCGTGGCGGTGTGAGTATATAATGGGTTTTGTGGGGTTTAAGAGTATTCTAATGTAGTTCAAAAAAGGGTCGTTGCAACCAGTGCCTTATATAAAAATAAAAATTTTACTTCTTATCTTATTACCAACACTGATAGTTTCATGTGGCGGTAAGGATATTGACGATCTTAAAGAACAAGGCGAGCTTATTGTACTTACGCGCAATGCGCCCACAACATGGTACCAGGGCCGCGACAGTGAATTAGGCTTTGAACATGACTTAGTCCAGTCGTATGCAAAACTTAATGGTTTAAAGGTACAGTTCAAAATAGTCGATAATTTAGATGACTTACTTGCCGCCATACAAAAAGGCGAAGCACATTTGGCTGCTGCCGGAATAACCCGAACCCCGGAACGTGAAGAGCAAGGGTATTTATTTGGGCCAGCCTATCAACAGGTGAGTCAAAAAGTGGTTTGTCGCCGTAGTAACAAGGCTTTACCTAAAACAATAAACGATCTCTCTTTACGTGGCATTACCGTGATTGCCGGTAGTTCGTATACCGAAGCCTTAGAAAAATTAAAAACCACAAACTCTAACTTAACATGGAATGAGGTCGACGATTTAAGCACCGAACAATTACTCGAAAAGTCCTGGAATAAAGAAATTGACTGCACCGTCGCCGATTCCAATATTATAAAAATTAATCGCCGATATTATCCTGAATTAGCCACCACCGTTTCGGTAACCAAAAATGAATCGTTAGCATGGGTAGTATCACCTAAATGGAAAGGCTTGATTGACGATATAGAAGACTGGTTAGAAGACATTGAAGACAGTGGTGAATACGCCGCCATTGAAGAACGTTACTACGGCCATATACAACTGTATGACTTTGTCGATAACCGCAGTTTTATACGCCGTATTAAATCGCGCTTACCCAAGTACCGAAAACATTTTGAACGTTCAGCAAAAAAATACAAATTATCGTGGTCGTTATTAGCTGCACAGGCTTACCAGGAATCACACTGGAACCCTAGGGCAAAAAGCCCAACCGGTGTACGCGGAATGATGATGCTTACACTCAACACCGCAAAATCCGTTGGTGTAAAAAGTCGTTTAGATCCGATTCAAAGTATTCAAGGTGGCGCAAAATATTTACGTAAGATGATTAAACGCGTGCCAGATGAGGTTAGTGGAAACGATAGGCTGTGGTATGCCTTAGCCGCTTATAATGTGGGCTTTGGCCATTTACAAGATGCTATGAAACTAGCCAAACAAAAAGATCTCAACCCCGCACGGTGGGTCGACCTAAAAACCGTTTTGCCTTTATTATCAAACAAAAAATATTATAAAAATTTAAAATACGGTTATGCGCGCGGTGCCGAGCCAGTGAACTATGTGCAAAGCATTCGAGAATACCAGCAGGTACTCGATAACGAGCTTAATTTGAGTGCTGCATATGCTAAAAATTAATATTTTGATAGCATTATCGTAAACAGTCATAACGTATAAGGAGTGATAATGAAAAAAGCAATAATGGTTATAGCTCTTTTAGGCTTGTCGAGTGCGGTGTTTGCCGACCAGAGTAATTATGACGACTGCCTCTTAAAATATTTAAAAAATGCAAAACTGGACATTGCTGCCCATACGATTCGAATGGCTTGCGATGAGAATTATCGAAACTCAAGTTTTACATCGAAAAAAAGACGAGCGTATAATGATTGTCTTTTAAAACACTTACCCGGTGTTGAAAGTACTCAAGCGGTTATTGGGCTTAAATCGGCTTGTCAAAGTAAGTATCAATAAGTAAAAGCCAGTAGGGTGTTCGTTTTTTTATTTTCGTTTGCTAAAAAGTGTTGTTTCATTGCCTTGTTAATGGCAGCAATACGTTATAACAAGCGGGTTTAGTATCATTCAAAATCGTGCCGTCCGGTGAAATATCGTTAAGATTTTGTTAAGTCCATTCCTATAGCCAATATGTTACATATTTTAACTTATAAGGGGGCTACGATATGAAAATAAAATTTTATTGCTATAACATTTTATGCGCTCTTCTACATATAAAAGGCGAGGTGACATTAACTAATGAATAAAATCAAACTCGTTATTCGCTTTGTTATACGCATGGTTTTCTTTGCGGTTGCAATAATGTGGCCAGCAGGCACCTGGCATTGGTGGGAGGCATGGGTGGTTGTTGTACTGTGGACAGTTTATGGTGTTGCTCAAATGCTTTATTTATTACGCCACGACACTGCGTTACTGGCAGAGCGGATGCAGTTGCTGCCAATACACAAAGACCAAAAGATGTGGGACAAAATCATTATGCTGCAATTTTTTATTGCCGGTATGGCGCTCTACATTATTCCCGGCTTTGACGTCATTCGATATGAATGGAGTGAACCGCTGCCATTATGGATGAAAGGCTTAGCCATGTTAATACACCTGCCTTGCCTTCTTGGCCTTGCGTGGGTAATGCATGAAAATACGTATTTATCGCAAGTTGTAAAAATTGACAAAGAGCGTGGACATCACGTTATTACTACCGGGCCTTATGCAATCGTGCGTCACCCTATGTACACCATTATTATTGTTTTGTTGTTTGCTATACCCATTGCACTGGGTTCACGCTTCGGGCTTATTCCGGCAGGTTTTTTAACGGCGTTGTTACTTGTTCGAACCGCCCTTGAAGATCGCACATTACAAACTGAGCTAGCAGGTTATGTGGACTACACTAAGCAAACACCTTATCGATTAATTCCGGGTATTTGGTAAATAGTATTGGGTAACGTATTTTATCTAACTCTTATAAAGAGATAATAATGAAAGCGAGTGTATTAACAAATTATAAATCACCAGACTTCTTCGAACTTAAAGAGGTAGAAAAACCACAGCCTAAAGATAATGACGTTCTTATAAAAATTTATGCGACAGCCATTAATTCATGGGACTGGGAAATTCTAATAGGCAAGCCCTTTATTAATCGTTTAATGGTTGGCTTACTAAAACCAACAAAAATAAAAATATTAGGTTGTGATATAGCAGGGCGAATTGAAGCGGTTGGAAAAAACGTAAAACACTTTCAACCAGGTGATGAAGTATTCGGCGACCTATCCCAATGTGGTTGGGGCGGGTTTGCCGAGTATGTTTGTGTTTCAGAACAGGCCAATGCATTATCATTAAAACCAACCAGCATGACATTTGAACAAGCCGCATCCATACCTCAAGCAGCCGTTCTTGCCTTGCAAGGTTTACGCAAAGGTAAAATTGAAACTGAAATTGAACAGGCAAAAAAAGTTTTAATAAACGGGGCTTCTGGTGGAGTCGGCTCGTTTGCGGTACCACTAGCAAAATTATTTGGCGCTGAAGTCACCGGAGTTTGCAGTACAAATAAAATAGATTTTGTATCTTCACTAGGGGCCGACAAGGTGATTGATTATACCAGGGAAGACTTCACCAAAAATGCACAACACTATGACTTAATTCTTGATGTGAAAGGCAGCCACTCTATTTTTGATTACCGGCGTTCGTTAAGCCCGAATGGCATCTATGTCATGGTGGGTGGTTCGACAAAACTTATTTATCAAATATTTTTATTGGGAGCCTGGTTTTCAATCTTTAGCAATAAGAAGATGGGCTTACTGTTACATAAACCAAAGGTAAGCGATTTGGTTTATATTAAAAATTTATTTGTAAAAGATAAAATAACCCCCGTTATAGATAAATGTTACCCGCTAAGTAAAGTTGCAGAAGCCATGCGCTATTATGGTGAAGGGCATGCGAAAGGCAAAGTGCTAATAACAATGGATGAAAATATATGAAAGCCGTTATCTGGACAAACTACGGCCCACCCGATGTGCTTCAGCTTAAAGAGGTAGAAAAACCAACACCAAAAGATAATGAGGTGTTAATTAAAATCCATGCCACCACCGTAGAAACAGGCGACTGTGAACTTCGACAATACAAAATGCATAACAAGATTGTATACCCTATGCGATTGTATTTTGGTTTATTCAAACCAACACGGGTAAAAATATTAGGCCAACAGTTAGCAGGCGAAATAGAATCGGTTGGTAAAGATGTTGCAGAATTTAAACAAGGCGATTTAGTTTTTGCACCCGTCATGAGCTTTGGAACGTATGCAGAGTATATTTGTTTATCAAGCAAACAGGCAATGGCGATTAAACCGGCCAACATGAGTGATGAAGAAGCCGCCGCTGTTTCTGTTGGCGGATTAAACGCATTGCACTTTCTTAAAAAAGCCAATATTCAACCCGCTCAAAAAATACTTATTTACGGAACATCCGGCACGATTGGAACCTATGCCGTGCAATTGGCTAAAAATTTTGGCGCACAGGTAACCGGGGTGTGCAGTCCGTCGAAAACGGAATTGGTAAAATCCTTAGGCGCCGACGTAATTATTGACTACACAAAAGATGACTTCGTAAAAAACGGCCACTTTGATGGCAGCCCTTACGATATTATTTTCGACACCATCGGTAAAGGCCCGTTTACAGCTAGCTTGAACTCGCTAAAGTCTAATGGCATTTATCTTTTAGCAAATCCAACCGTGTCACAAATGTTGCGTGGGTTATGGCATTCAATAACAACAAGTAAAAAAGTCATGTTTGAATTTGCTGGTTATAAAACAGAAGATTTAAAGTACTTAAAAGAACTGATTGAAGCAGGTAAATTAAAAACGGTTATTGATAGAAGCTATCCATTAGAGAAAATCGTCGATGCGCACCGCTATGTTGAACAAGGCCATAAAAAAGGCAACGTCATTGTAACGGTATAAACCCACAACGAAACAATAAAATGATGACACAACGAGACATTAACTTTTGGATACTACAGGGGCTGGGTTGGTTACTGCTTGTGTACCTTGTTTACGCGCAAGCCATCCCGGCATTTAATTATGATATTGGCGTCGCCATGGGTACGCAGGAGTCCGCCGAAAAAATTACCGAAGTAGGAGCTGCTTTTTGGTATGGCTTTGCGTTTGGCGATCTTGTTGTTTATATCCCGCTACTGGCAATGGGCTTGGTTGGGCATTGGAAAAACACGCGTTGGGGGCAAGTAGTATTCGGCGCGGCACTTGGCATAACCGTGTATTGGCCCATTGTTTGTTTAGCGGCCGTGGTTGCCGCACGAGATGCGGCCGGTTGGAACATTAAAGATGAAATGCCTTACTGGATAGTCTTACCGCTAATCGCACTTTGGGCTGCGTGGGGTTTATGGTGTCTTTCGCGTCATCCGCGACTTTAACGCCATTCCCGCCATTCCCGTGCAGACGGGAATCCATAGCCATTGGGTAATAGGTAACACGCAATAACGACTGGTTAAAACTCACCCAAAATCGGCTGATCCTGTTAAGTATTGCCAAAACTTATGAGCTTACTCCTACAATCAATATAGAAACATATCATCAGATTTATCTAATTTAAAACAACAGATTATGTATTCTGTGTCTGAGGGATCCCCACAAAATTGCCATTACCGGTCATTGCGAGGAAGTACTAAAAAACAGGCGTTTTTCAGTACTGACGCGGCAATCGGCTTGCAAATATCTTTCTCATTCGCAAAGTCATACTTAATTTACAGAATATCGGTGTTTTTTATCTAAACATTGTTTTTTAATCGTTTTTATCACTGCTGTTCCGTTAACATATTAGCAATATATAGTAAGTTATTGATTTTCTGAATTTTCAGTTTGCTCGAAGAAACAAAAGATATCAGATCGCATAAATCCATACTCGGTGTCATTCCTTCTCCCTCCGGGACGACTCCAGGGATGGAGGAGGTAGAACGAAGTTAGAACCCGAGTCGAGAAGGTTAGGATGAGGGGGTAAATAAAACAACAGTTTATATACTTTGTGTATATTTCACGTTTTATGCAATCAAAGAGTGAGATGAGTAAAGAATGAGTTGATCTATATATTTAACTCGCTTAGATTTAATACATTATATTCTAAAAAATATTAAACATGGAAAAGTGTTAATTAGTTAATCGAATTATACAAAGACAAGTAGAGGGAACAACATTGTCTCAATCAGCTCAATCTATAAACCAAAATCCGTCAACATCACCACCAGCCTCCTTTATTGCTGGTTTAGGTATGATTACCTCCATTGGATTTAGCTCAGCAATGACAGCTGCATCGGTTAAGGCGGGAATTAGTGGCTATCAAGCATCGAATGATTTTTTTAATTCAGATGGCGAGCAAATCACGTTGGCCACAATACCCGATGATTTATTTTCTTCTTATATTGTTGAAGAAGAAGATGATGACCTCTATAGCATTCAATATGATCGGATTTTAAAAATGGCCTTTCTTGCCATTGAAGAAGCAATTGATGGCGTTGTATTTAATAGCCCCGTTCCATTAATTCTGGCTGTTCCCGAAGAAACCGACAGTGACAATTATGTTCCACTGGAAATGTTCGTAGGTAAATTGCTTAAACAGGAAGGTTATCCATTTCAAGCGGAGTCAATACGGTTTGTCTCAACCGGGCGAGCGGGTGCATTACAGGCTATAAAAATAGCGGAAGAATATTTGCACGAAAAAGGAATGGATTTTGTTTTAATTGGTAGTAGTGATAGTTATTTAGAGCCGGCGCGATTAATGCAAATTGATGAAAAAGAACGTTTGTTGGCGCAAGATCGAATGGATGGATTTGCGGGTGGCGAAGGAGCAGGGTTTGTTCTATTAACACGACAGGCTTCCCTGGCTAAACAGAAAAATAATAATATCATTTCAATTACCGGCTTCGGGTCAGCTTTGGAAAAGGGGCATATGTACAGTTCTGAACCTTATCAAGGTGAAGGGCTTGATAATGCATTTAAAGCGGCACTGATAAACTATAATGGCGAAGGCATAGACACGGTTTATTCTAGTATGAACGGCGAAAGCCATTGGGGAAAAGAATACGGCGTGGCAATGATAAGGAATAAAGACTGTTTTAAAGAATCTGTTAGCACTCAACACCCTGCTGATTGTTTCGGTGATTTGGGTACGGCAACCGGTTCTGTATTGCTTGGGTTGTCAGCATTGCAATTGCTACAAGAAGCTAACTGCAAGGAAAGTTTAGTCTATGCATCGTCAGACACAGCATGGCGAGCAGTCGTTACAATGAAAAAAATACAACTGGCATAAGAAGAATAAGGATATATTCAAATGGAAATGAATGAATCAAGTGCAAAAGCAAAAGAAGTACCCGAAGAAAAAACCACGGTAAAAAAAGTAAAAGTCCGTTGCCATCTATTTTTTGACGGCACGCTTAATAATAGAACCAATATAGAGCAACGTCTTTTATCTGTTTCAGAAAAAAAATTAACCGAGGAAGAACGAGAAGAAGCAATTAAGTTAAAAAACAAATATGATGCAGAGCAACAACGTAGAGCAAATGAGCGATACGATGAATTTGGGTCCGAGTTTAAAGACGAAGAAAACAGTTATGAAGGTTATTACACTAATATTGTTTTAATGGATCGTTATGCAGATGATGCTAAAGAGTATGACGTAACAGTAAAAGCCTATGTAGAAGGTTCAGGTACACTGAATATGGATGAAGATAAGACCAAGGGTTTTGCCTTTGCCAAAGGTAAATCAGGCGTAAAAGAGAAGGTTGAAAAAGGTCTTGATGAAATACTAACAAAGATACAACGTAACGTATTCTCTAATGTAATTATTGAAAAAATCACTATTGATGTGTTTGGATTCAGCCGTGGAGCCGCATCCGCACGTTATAGTATACATCAGGGGTTGCATAGTGATGTGGCGCTTAATAAAGTATTAACAGAGCGAAATTATCAAGTGAATAAAGTTGAAGTCTGTTTTGCTGGATTATTTGATACCGTTTCTACCTATGGGTATTCTGTTGCGATAGGGCTCGCCAATAATGTGTCGGACTTAAAGCTCAATGCAGTAAGTCATGCCAAACAAACCATTCATTTAACAGCGGCAGATGAACATAGAAAATACTTTTCTTTAACCAATATAAAAAGCGCGGGTGGTAAAGGAAAAGAGTTTTTTTTACCGGGCGTACATTCTGATATTGGTGGTGGTTATAGGGATAATGCGACAGAAAAACTAAAAATTTTTAAAACGAGTAGAATGAGTTCAGCCGAGAATGAAAAAAAACGCCTGATTGAATTAGGTTGGTATCAAGATAAAGAGCTCGATATCTTAAAACGCTGGGTTAAAGCCCCCGGTGGAAAACGTAATAAGCTTAAAGTCGCACTGGTAACTAACCGGGAAAATATTTTAAATCATTATAGTAAAATACCGTTACATATAATGGTTGATTATGCGAAAAAGAATAAAATACGTTTTAAACGTAAGTTAGGAAATGTGGAAAAAATCCCTACTGAATTAGATAATGTTAAACAAGAAATTGACCAGTATATTTCTTCTGGCGGGAAATCAAAGGCAACTGACTGGCACTCGAATGATAGGAGTTGGTTACTTAAATTGCGCCACGATTATTTCCACTTCTCTGCGCGTTATAAAATAGGGCATGACCCACGTTTTTCAAGTGGGCGGCGTTACCGTAAAGTTTATAATGGTTAATCAAGTGATGTTTTATCGATTATTGTTAATTTTAAATATTCTATTACAAGGTTGTTCGGGGAATAATATTATGGCTGTAGCAAGTAAAGATGTAATACAGGTAAATAAAGAAGATAAATTTAAATTAATGGCTAGCGAAGGTGCACCCAAACTGTACCCGATGGAAATAATTGCCGGTAGCTTCTTTGACCCAACGGGTGGTTCATTGTATATACCCAATAAAGCCACTTTGCACCATGGTTGGGGAAGAGGTTGGTCTAACCATATTGTAGGCGATAACTTAAAAGTATTACCGAATAAAGTTGCACTTAGCTTTTTTTCTTATACAGAAAATAAGTTTTATGAAGCAAAGTTTACATTACCCTACGAAAAAATATTAAAACTCTTTAAAGCGGGCTATACCAACCCGCGTGATGGTGAACATACTACGTTTGATCAACTTAATGTTGGGGTTGCGCCAGGTGGGTATGTGTCTGTCTGGGCAGAAGGGATGGATAGACGGGTTGAGGTGTTCACAGGTTATGCAACGGAAGAAGAAGGGCGCTGGGAATCAATCACTACTAATCCTGATATTACGCGAGAAAAATTTGTACAAGTTGAATTAGAAGATTCAATGACTAAAGATGAGTTATTAGCTTTAAAACAAAATGGCATACCCTTTGGTCTTTGGGAAACCTATAGCAAACGCTACAACTGGCAACTCGTGCTTAACGGCATGGCCTTTGAAAAAAATCTTATCGACAGAATTTCATATTTTAACGGTGAACATGATTTTCTGTACTACCCAATGGATGAGGCAATTTTAGCCGCAACCCGGGCGATACCAAGTGATTTTTATTTTGTCTGGGCACGTGAAGGAAAAGACGGACTCGTTGTCGATTTAAAATTTAATGAAGCTGAAATACTGTCTGCATTCAAAAAACTGGGTAGCCACAATGAACCGCTCAAGCTTGAGTTTAGAATGGTTAAAAAAGCCAATGGTAAAAACGATCTCACCATTTGGCTGCAAAATGGAAAAGAGACGATTGAGCTTAAAAAGTTCACAGCTGAAACCTATTCGAAACCATAAATAGATCGCAATATCGAGCCGCATTAGGGCTGTAATACACACTTAAAAACTGGTTAAATATCAACCAAGATCGGTTGATCCTGTTAAATATTACCAAAACTTGTCAGCCTATTCCTACACCCAATATGCTATTGTTGGCGTACCTTTATAAGAATAATTACAACAATAACAAGACATAAGAGGTCTGTATGCTTTGGCAGTGTTTAACCGATAGCCTAACGTTTTTTAAAAATAACCTGCTTGCGCTATGCGCGATTATTTTACCCATCGTTATTCCGGTTGAGGTTTTTTCCGCCGTTTACGAACACTTTTTTATCACCGAAGAATCCAGTTTATGGGTTTACTCACTGCCCATTCTCGTCATGGTGTTTGCTTACCCCTTATATGGCGTCGGCGTGGTGTTTTTCATGGCCGCCACTATAGACGGTAACCCCATCACAACCAAAACCGCCTGGGCGTGGGGGCTAAAGTTTTGGGCACCGTATTTATTGTTATCGATTTTAGTCAGCTTTGCGGTCGTCATGGGGTTGATGGTGTTCATTATTCCCGGCATTGTGTTGGCCGTGCGTTACGCCTTTAGTGAATTTGAATTGTTATTCAATAACAAAACGCCAGTACAAGCCATTAAGTTAAGTTGGGCAACCACGCGTGAATCGTTTTGGGTCTTGTTCGGCGGTTATGTAGTGTTGGCCACATTTTTGATTGCGCCGTTATTTATTATTGGCCCCATGCTCGATGGCCAGGGCGTAGGGTATGAAGTACTCGATATGGTGATTAATATTGTGAGCTCTGTATTAGAAATGTTGTTTACGATTTATGCGTATCGCGTGTATCGGTCGGGCCAACAAACGCAACCAACGGAAGGAATGTAAAAATGCGCTATGCCGAAAATTGGATAAAGGTTGATATTGAACACTTGGAATTAAATAAGGTCCTCACGTGGTGTGCCAATAATTTGCAAGGGCAACAATTTATCGAAGAGAAAATTATTAAATTTGAAGACGCGGCAGAAGCGGCGCAGTTTAAGTTGGCGTTTCAGGAAGATATGATCGTATAAGTGAGCGGTTGTGAAAAACTTGGGTTGTCGGGTGGGCGTGTTAATTGAGGGTTTACGGGCGTGGTTAGTTAGGAGTATATGTGCTTTTTTGGATAGAGTTAAAAGTTAGAACATAATCAACAATAACTTTATTTAAATAAAAAAGATTTTAATCTGTCCTAAATATTTATGAATATCACGATTTAATGTTAATTATGTAATGACAAAATTTATAATACAAAATGAACAGCTGATGTTGCAGAGGGCTGGAAAACATATACTACCAACAGCGGATGAAGTATATCGTTCTGTAATTGAAGAAGTTCAAATATGGGAAGACGTGTTACCCGGAAAAATTAGCGCACCAAAAGATATCACCTTTTCAAGATATCCAGCTAGTGTAAAACTAGTTGTTGAACAGGGACTTGTAGATGGTGTCCCTGAAATACAATTAGCATACTTTATTAATACTAATAAAATAATAAAAAATGTTTCACCTAGTCTAAATGAAGAACATTTTATCTATGAAAAAGTATGGTATCCAATTGATATTTCATCAACGCTAGAAGTAAATGAAATTTTGGATGAAATAGGACTTGTTGTTGGTGAAATTAGCTCATTAAGAAAATTTTTGGAATTAAGGCAGTTAGCTTCTGAAAATATTTTTATTGAAGACAATACATCAGCAGATACTATTTCAGCCCTCTCATTTGTTCAAACAAAAAAAACAACCCCTTCTGGAGTTCTTGCAGAACTCTATCCATATCAAGTTGATGGTTGGAATTGGCTTGGTTTTATTGTATCCGAACATGTTGGGGGTATTTTGGCTGATGAGATGGGATTAGGTAAAACCTTACAAGTTATTAGCGTTATTAGTGACCATGGCGATTCTAAATTAACACCAGTATTGATTGTTGCACCCGGTAGTTTACTTGAAAATTGGTATCGTGAAATAAAGCGATTTTCACCAAATATAACTGTTATTAAACACCATGGTCCTTATAGAACGGGTGACCCTCAAGAGCTTTATAAATATGATGTTGTTATAACAACATACGAATCTATTGTTAGAGATAATTCACTAATGCTTATGGTGGATTGGGGATTGATTGTAATTGATGAAGCACAAAATATAAAAAATCCTAATGCAAAACGAACTATAGCTCTGAAACGATTAAATCGAAAAATTGCTTTAGCTGTTACTGGTACGCCAGTAGAAAACTGCTTAACTGATATTTGGTCTATAGTTGATTTTGTTATGCCTGGCTATCTAGGTGAAAAATTTGAATTTGAAAAAAAATTCAATAATGATATTGAAGGTGGTGTTAATCTTGAACCATTAATTTCGCCAATTATGTTAAGACGAAAAATTTCAGAAGTTGCAAAAGATCTACCTAAAAGAATAGATATACAACAAGCTATTTCCTTGGAGCCTGATGAAATAGCTAACTATGAAGCCATAAGATCTGATATTTTTGCAGAGTATGGTAAATCAGCAACACTCGTAGCACTTTCCACTCTTAGAATGTTTTGTTCACACCCCAATCTACTTGATAAAACGGATTTTACAATAACGTCTTTCAATAAGAACAATATGTTATTTTCAAAGTTTCAACGTTTTGATGAGATTATTGAAGAAATAATTTCATATAAAGATAAAGTAATAGTTTTTTCTTCATATACAAAAATGTCAGATATGATTAAAAATCATATAAAACAAAAATATAAAGTTTTTGTAAAGTGTCTCGATGGACGCTTGGCAATTGATAAACGCCAAATTCTTATAGATGAATTTTCAAAAACCAGTGGGGCAGCTGTATTAGTTCTCAACCCTCGTGCTGGCGGATCAGGCTTAAATATTACAGCTGCTAATCATGTTATTCATTATAATTTGGAATGGAATCCTGCATTAGAAGATCAGGCATCAGCTAGAGCACATCGAAGAGGCCAAACTCAACCTGTAACAGTACATCGTTTATTTATTGCAGACACAGTAGAGGAAGTAATTAATGAACGATTAAATAGAAAGCGTGAATTAACAGATGTAGCTATTGTTGGCATTACTGGTCAAGATGAAGATTATAATGATATTGTATCTGCTTTACAGCGGACACCAATTTCGAATAAAAATCAGTAGAGAATGTATGATTACAATTTCAAAAATATTAAGTGCAAATGACACATCTGAAACTGGTGCTCACCAAGCAGGTATATTAATACCAAAGGAACCATCTATTTTAGATTTTTTTCCACAATTACCCAAAGCTGAAAAAAATCCTCGCGCACATATTATGTTTGAAGATCAGTCCGGTAAAAACTGGGAACTTGCCTTTATATATTACAACAACAGACAGTTTGGCGGCACAAGAAATGAATATAGATTGACTCGAATGACAAAATATATCAGAGATGCAAACCTTATTTCTGGTGATGAAGTTATATTTATACAGGAGCAAGGAAAATATTCAATTAGTTATAAACGTAAAGGAAATATTACGACTGGCTCTGGTGTATTAATACTAGGTTCTGGCTGGAAGGTTATTCAAGTTTAACTGGAGAAAAATATTGTGAGTGTTGAATCAAGAAAAGAAGTCTTGCCTGATCCTAAAAGAATGATTGAAGGATTGCGTGATACTGGATATGAGTTTCATACATCAGTAGCAGATATTATAGATAATTCTATTGCTGCCGAGGCTACAATAATTGATCTTGTTATTGGAATTGATTTTCGTGGTGAAGTACGACTTTCAATTGCTGATAATGGCATAGGTATGGACAATAAAAGTCTTATTGATGCGATGAAATATGGAGCGCAAGAAAGACCAAATCCTGCAAGTCTTGGTAAATATGGTCTTGGGTTGAAAACAGCTTCTACAGCATTCTGTAGAAGGCTTTCCGTTATTTCACGTGATTCAGGTGAATCACCATTAAATATGGCTACCTGGGATCTTGACCATGTTGGGCAAGAAAATAAATGGGAATTATTACTCAGCAAAGAACCAGATAGTGATGCAAAGGAACACATAAACAAAATATCACCGAATCATTCTGGAACTGTAGTTGTATGGGCTAAAGTTGATCGTTTGATGAAGGATTATGATAATCCTGTAGGTGCACATGCAAAAAAAGCATTTAATAAGATAGTTCAGACCCTAAAAGAACATGTTGCAATGGTTTATCAGCGTTTTTTAGATCCTCAAGATAAACGTGCTCGTAATGTAACAATTAAATTAAATAGTGATCACATTAAAGCATGGGATCCATTTGTTACACAGTATTCTGATTTAGTAGCTGAACAGACAATAGACGTTCAAACATCAAGTGGTGCTGAAGCACAATTTACTGTAAAGGCTTATATTTTGCCACGTGTTGAGGAATTTCCCGATGAGAAAATTGCTAAAGAAGCAAAATCATCGCCAAATAGGCAAGGTATTTATATATACAGGGAAAATCGTTTAATTATTGATGCAACTTGGCTACGGCTTTATAAAATAGAAACTCACTTTCAGTTACTTCGAGTTGAATTCTCATTTGATCATGCTCTTGATGAGGCCTTTCATCTTGATATCATGAAGTCACATATTTTACTAAACAATGATTTATTGAATTGGCTGCATGATGAATTCTTACCTGCACCACGTAGAGAAGCGAATAATAGATCAAGAAAAGGACAGCAGAAAATCATTTCTGAACGAAGTCATGGCGGTGCGCATGATAACTCAAATACTAATATTCGTAATAGAGAGATAGCAGCTGGTGGTGCAAAAGTTACAATTTCAAATGAAAGTGAAGGTGAAGTGCTTGTTGAGAATACTCATGGAAAATTTAAATTAAAAATTCCCATTGAATCTGCGACACACCCAGGAGAAGTTTTTGTTCAGCCAGTTGATAGTATTACAAATGGATTGCTTTTTGAACCTGCTTTAATTGACAAGTACAGGGCAGTAAAAATAAATACATCTCATCCTTATTATAATAAAATATATATTCCAAATATAAATGAAAGTGTAACTGTACAGGGAATGGATGCTCTTTTATGGGCGCTTTGTGTAGCTGAGTTAACAACAGTAAGCGATACAACATCAGAAAGTTTTAAAGATCTTCGTTATGAAGTTTCACGTATATTAAATAAACTTGTTGAAACTCTACCTGATCCATCGGAATAATTCTTTGATCAATATTAATTATAAAGAATTAACTCGTATTATTTCTGTTGAAACAGGTTTGGCGTTTAGTTGTCAACATGGTGTTAGAAATGGTGAGCAATGGTTCGAGTTAACGCCTGTTGAATATTCAAAATCAAATACATTTATAATTCGCGTTATTATAGGTTGGCGTCATATAGAAGTTTTATTTGTTCCTGGTTCTTTTTCAAGTGAACTACTAAATCTGATGCGTATTTCATCAATGGAATCAAAAGCTCTTTTCAAGAATATTTTAAATTTCTGTCAAGATGAAGGCGCATCGGTATTCCTGAAAGTAAATAATAAAACATTTGATTTTAAAGATGAAGGTTTATGGAAAGAAGAATGGATTAATTTAACCTTTGTCTTTCGAGTTGGTCAGTTAAATTTAAACGATGATCATGAAAACAGAGTCAAAAATATTATTACAGCATGGGTGAGTCGCATGGCATCAGCAGTTTTATCACTTATACCGATTGAAGATGATGAATATACTAACGAGAAATATTCTGATGGAGCAAGTATTTCTGTAAAGGTAAATCGCTATGAACGTGATCCTAGAAATAGAGCTGCGGCATTATCAATTCATGGGTATACATGTAAAGGTTGTGGTTTGTTGATGTCTGATAAATATGGTGATATTGCCACTGGATTTATTGAAGTGCATCACATTGTACCTGTATCTGAAGGAGGAAATAATTATTTAATAGATCCATCTAGAGATCTTTTGCCCCTTTGCCCAAATTGCCACTCAATTATTCACAGGAAAACTCCACCACTTACCCTAAAAGAATTAAAAGACATCCTAGAATGATGAATAGCATTAACGCATACAAAAAAATGGCCTTTTGTATTTATAGTGCTGCAACTAAAAAATCTTTCTTTACGATTATGGTTTTATTATAGAAATGAATATTTTATATATTGAAAGTAATCGTAATACTATAGACTCTTTTTTAGATTTAACTGGGGTTATACCTAATATAAAAGTAAAGGTTGCCGAGTCAAAAGAAGATGCTATTGTTATTGCTAAAAATAATCTCATTGATTTATTTATTATTAACTTAGATGGGATTGCGGAAAACATTGGTGATGATTTATCGTTCGATATATCAAAGGATTTCTTTCGTTATGTTCTGAAGAAAGCAGCTTTTACACCAGTGTATTTTCTTTCGTCATCAAATATTAACATTGATGTCACAAATTATTTATTATCTGAATCACACCACATAGATCTTTGGGGTGACGGCGAATCTTCTCCGACAATAAAAGTTTTTTCTCTGGATGACTTAGGTGTTCTAACTCCTGAGTTGACTACGTTATGTGATTCAATTTGTTTGGTTGATGGAATGTCAATTGATTCTGCGGGTAAACAACTTTATTTAACACCAGCACAAAAACGCGTACTTAAAGTTTTCACAAGAAAGTTTAAGGGAGTTAGTTGCCATGTTAAAAAATTAGACGGTGGTTTATCTCAATCTAGAGTATTACAGATTAGAATTGATGACATTAATGGTGCTTCTAGATTACATGCTGTTGCTAAATTAGATAACTTAAAAAATATTAATAAAGATGTGTCAAATTATACCCAAGAGATATCACGATTACCTGTTCGTGCATATGCACCACAAGTTGGAGTTGTAAAAGGTGGCGCATCAAATAGTGCTGGCGTATTTTATCGGCTATTGAAATCAGATGATCTATCTCTTTTTCAATTACTTGTTACTGAGAAAATTATTGCCGCTAAGGTTGTTGTAAGTTTGATGGGGTTATTATCTACTTGGTATGAAGATAGGCCAAGAGAATCTGTTTCAATACAAAGCATTAGGCAGGAAATGGTTTCTGATGAAGAAGTAAGTATTTTATCTGAAAAATTTGATTTAGGATGGATTCAGGAAGTTGAGCGAATAAATGTAAATTCACGTAAATCTAGTATTCATGGTGACCTACATGGTGAAAATGTTTTCGTTAGTAACAATAATGAACCCGTAATGATCGATTTTGGTGATGTTCGTGTGGGTGCTTCAGTTTTTGATCCTATAACACTAGAATTATCTTTGTTTACACATCCCAGCACAAAAGAATCTATCGAATGGTTGCCAAATTTGGATAATTCTTCTTGGGCTGATTTAGATACCTATTTGATTGATTGTCCATATTCTAATTTCATTAGAGCCTGCAGGGATTGGAGTCACAAAGTTGCAGGTGGTGATCAGGCCGTTAACGCAGGTGCGTATGCGTATTTACTACGACAGCTAAAGTATTCAGATGTTGATCATGAACTTATTATGGAACTTTTAAAATCAGTTAAAGATACTATCATTGGCACAGAATAAAATTCATCTTTACATAGGTAATTTGAGTGTATGTGTATTTCTACATAGACATTAGTGTGTTGATAATGAGTTATTTGCCAAATATTAGCGGTTGCCTCTCTGGGTCAAATGAGTGATAATTTATCACTCATTTAACCCTTGGAGTTTTCATGGAACAGCAAGCAGAAGATCTAGCATTGCTAGAAAAAGTACTGGAGATATATGACCAGAAACAGATTGCTGAACATCTGAATAGTCTAGGGCAGGATAACTGGAATAGAGAAACAATCAACAGATGGTTAAAGGGTAAATCACAACCCAAACTATCTCACTCTGAATTTGAACATCTCAAATCATTACTACCTACAGCCCCTAAATCTAATAAGCATGATTTTACTTTTATCGATCTGTTTGCAGGTATTGGTGGTATTCGCAAAGGGTTTGATGCTGCTGGTGGTAAATGTCTGTTTACCAGTGAGTGGGATAAGTATGCTGTTCGAACATATAAAGCTAATCACTACTGTGATCCAGATGAGCATAATTTTAATGAAGATATTAGGGAAATAACTTTGAGTGAAGATTCATCGATTAGTGATAGGAAAGCCTATCATCACATCGATAAAAGAATTCCGGATCATGATGTTTTATTAGCCGGTTTTCCATGCCAGCCTTTTTCATTAGCTGGCGTATCTAAGAAAAATTCATTAGGTAGAAAACATGGTTTTGAGTGTGATACGCAGGGGACTTTGTTTTTTGACGTTGCACGTATTATAAAAGCTAAACAACCTTCAGCTTTCCTCCTTGAAAATGTAAAAAATCTTAAGAGTCATGATAAAGGTAATACTTTCAGAGTGATTACTGAAACACTGGATGAACTTGGTTATTGGATTGCTGATGCAGAAGAAAAGGGACCTTCTGATCCTAAAGTTATTGATGCACGAAATTTTGTTCCACAACATCGAGAACGAATTGTTCTTGTTGGTTTCAGAAAAGACTTATATGTCCATAAGGGTTTTACTCTAAAGGATATTGAAACTCCGGGTAAAGTGCCAACATTCAGAGATATTCTACAACCAGCCAGAGAGGTTGATAAGAAATACATATTGACTGAGCGGCTATGGGAGTATCTTTATAACTACGCTATTAAGCATAAGTTAAAAGGTAATGGTTTTGGTTATGGTCTTATGAAAAAGAAAGACGAAGTTACCAGAACACTATCTGCAAGATATCACAAGGACGGTTCTGAAATTCTGATAGACAGAGGATGGAGTGATAAAAAAGGTTTTAAAGATAAAGATAATATGAAAAAAAGACCTAGAAGATTGACGCCACTGGAATGTGCAAGATTGATGGGTTTCGATAGACCAGATGGTTCTGATTTTATAATTCCTGTTTCTGATACGCAGGCCTATAGGCAATTTGGTAATTCAGTGGCTGTTCCTGTTTTTGAAGCAGTTGCAATGCACATGAGAAAAAGAATAATAAAAGCTAAAAGATTACTGAAAAGTACAACTAAAGTGGCATGAACTATATGACATTACTGACGTGCATACAAAAATAATTTGCAGTAAGTAAAGTAACGGGGACAGGTCTTATTTTTCATATTTGTTAATTGTAATAATAGGGGGATACCTCAGGGTCTGTCTCCTATTTACACAATTAACTACTTGTTTCATTCTGCAAAGATTAGAACCAAATATAAAATTTTGGTAATGTAAAAATCTTATTATCTATGTATTATATAGATTATGTGTAACGAAGGTGAAAAGCAGAATCTCTATAGGTCGCTGTTTGCTTCAAAATTAACTTGTATAAAGTCGGAGGGTTTGTGGTTTGAGAGTTGTTAGTCTTATAAATATGAAAGGAGGTGTTGCAAAGACAACTCTAGCAATTAACATTGCTGATTGTTTGGCTAAACGACATCATAAACGAGTTCTTTTAATTGACGTAGATCCTCAATTCAATGCTACTCAATGTTTAATGTCACCAGAATCTTATATAGCGCATCTATCAGGTGGTGGTGATACGATTTTAAATATATTTGATAGAAGTTCTAGAATCTTTGCTAGCGCAGTTAATAGCGAAGGACCAATCGCCCCTAAAAATCTTGAGGATATTCAAGTTATTAATATCTCAGTTAACTTTGATCTTCTTCCAGGAAACCTTGAGCTGTATCGTCTCGAAATGGCACCTGGTGAAGGTAGAGAGAATAGGCTAAAGAATTACTTGAGAGAAATAGAAGATGATTATGATTATATTGTGATTGATACGCCACCAACACCATCAGTCTGGATGACTAGCGCCTTGATTGCTTCAAATTATTATCTTATTCCTGTGAAGGCTGACCCAATATCACTAACAGGCATTGATCTTCTGAAAAGTATAATTGAAGAAAAAAAAGAAAACTTTCGACTTAATCTTGACTGTGCGGGTCTTGTGTTAACATTAACGGAATCTAATACAGTGGTTTATCGCAATGCAAAACAAAATTTAGAACAGGACCAGTATTGGAGTCAATATCTGTACCCTGTAACATTGCCTAAGCGTGTTGGTATTGCTCAAGGTCAGTTAGACCAAATGCATATACTTACAGGAAATAATTCTGAAGCAAAAACCGCGATTACAGGAATTACAACAGAGTTTACAAACAGAGTTGAAGAAAATGAATGAATCTAAGAAGACTACCAACAAAAATGTAACAGAAGAAACAAAAGTAAAATATGCTATAGATTTTATTGAAGAACTATCTTGGTTACTGGATTCAAAAAGAAAGCTTAATTTGAGTGATATTCCTCTTATACTAAGAAAGCAACTACAGACTAGTGACTCTATTGTTGGTGCAGCAAACAAATATGCTTCACCAAATCCTAATATTCATTACTTAATAGGCGTGTTGCCAAGACTATTTCAAGACAAAAAAATATTTCCAAAGAACGATGATATTGCATCATTTGCAAATGATGTGCTTGGCGTAGATATAACAAGAGTTGAAAAAAGATCTAAATATGAACTTATTGGAATGATTGTTTGTGAATGCAATAAACTTGATGATTCTAAACTAGAAGAGATGGTTGATGCACTAGCTTTAATTACAGGAAGTTCAGAAAAGATTAAGCGATTTGCTGAAGAGCGAAAAACAACAGGTTTTTCTTGGAATGAAACAATTAGAAAATTAGCAAAGTAAAATGTCTAGAGAATGTGCAACTGATTTCAAAAGAATTAAAAATTACATTAATGGCTATAGAATTTCAGTAAATCTCGAGGAAGATGATTTTATATCATCTCTTAAAAAAATGCATAAATGCTATTTTTCTACAGTAACATGGAATGCGGAACTAATGCATAAAAAAGATAATTTTCTAAAGCTTAATGCCAATTGTAATGACGATATAATAAATCTAATTTCAGAAGCTGCTTCAGATTTAGGATCATCATTATTTAACTGGGCTAATGGTAACTATAAAGCATCACGAGTCATGCTTAGAATTTCAATTGAGAACTTTATAAGAGGGATTAGCGGAATCGAGACAAGTGACCAACTAACAGAAAAAAATGTGTATAAACTTTTCGATACAGCATCAACACAAAATATATTTTCTGATAACTCCGCCGTGAATCAGTGCTACAATAGTCTACGCTCGGACTACAAACTATTATGTAAGGATGCGCATACAGCCACATTACAGAACATGGCGCACCTTAGTTCGCTAGCTGATTTACCCACATTTGAAAAGAATAAGTCAGAGAAAGCAGCAGAGGTATTTGTTCGCACTTCCAAAAATATAACGACGATATTTAATTTACTTTTTAATAGCTTCTACCATAAAATGCACCATAGAAATAAAGAAAATGTTATCAATAGCCTAAGCAGTGAGGTCAAGCCTCTTATCGTGTCACCTAATTAATTAATAAAATAATAGGGGACAGACCACGTTTAATTTCAAATAAAAATTTGATAATCTAACAAAACATTCAATCGCATTATGAACACGGAGGTTCAACATGCCGAGACGAGCACGTATAGTCGTTCCAGGAATTTCTTGGCATATCATCCAAAGAGGTAATAATCGTTCAGCATGTTTTTATACTGATGATGATTACCATAAATATCTAGATACCCTCAAAGAACAAGCTGATAAGTATGATTGTTTAGTTCATGCGTATTGCCTGATGACCAATCATGTTCATTTACTATTAACACCTATACATGAGGACAGTGCATCACAACTGATGAAGCACTTAGGTCAACGTTATGTGCAGTATATAAATCGAACATATAACCGTAGCGGTACTTTATGGGAGGGACGATTTCGTTCTTGCTTAACGCAAAGTAATGAATACGTGTTGGCCTGTTATCGTTATATTGAACTGAATCCAGTAAGAATTAATAGTGGTCTGTCCCCTATTTCTATTTCTCTCTGCATTGTTATGTTTCTGTGACTATTTCGTGATGTTTATTTCATAACATCCTTAATCAAAGAATCATAACTCAGTATTAATATTAAGGAGAAAATAATATGAAATATAGTTTAACTAAAGCTACCTTTGCATCGGCTGCTTTGGCAGTGGCAATGAGTGCAACAGCTTGCACTACAACATCATCATCACCTGCTGGCAGCTCTGGTGCTGCTATCGCAGCGGGCGATAAAGTACATTGTTACGGCGTGCATTCTTGCAAAGGCAACTCAGATTGTAAGACAACTGAACATGCTTGTAAGGGCCATAACAAATGTAAGACTCATGGCTTTAAAGGTATGAAAGCAGAAAACTGCCTGAATAAGGGCGGTGTTATTGCTGACGTTAAGTAAGATTTCCTTAAGTTAAATAAAAAACAAAAGGATCAGACTTGATAGTGAATAGGGGATAGACCACAGATTTTTCTGTCCCCTATTTATGCATTAAATTTTTTTTCACCCTTAATATCATACAAATATAAACGATTTACAAGGAGGTGAATAATGCCACGCAAGCCACGTTTTAATTTAGTGGGTATTATTCAGCGCGGTAATAATCGCGAACCGTGTTTTTATTCTGAAGAAAATTACCGTAGTTATTTAGATGAGTTAAACAACGTTAACAATTACTCTCTGGAATCTATTTGTTCGTTGGTGTGATATTTTCGTGATACTTAGTCCCTAACATCCTTATTTAGGCTTTTGCAGTGCGAGCCGTTGTTAGAAATTTACCAATGTCTTGTTAGTGTGTCCCTTGACACATAAATCGAGGCTCATAATATAAAATTAGTATTAAGGAGAAAATAGTATGAAATATAGTATAACTAAAGCCACCTTTGCATCGGCTGCCTTGGCAGTCGCAATGAGTTCAACAGCTTTCGCTGCATCAAACCCTGCTGGCAGTCATGGTGCTGCTATCGCTGCGGGTGATAAGGTGCATTGTTACGGTGTGCATTCTTGCAAAGGTAACTCTGATTGTAAGACAACCGAGCATGCTTGTAAGGGCCATAACAAATGTAAGACTCATGGCTTTAAAGGTATGAAAGCAAAAGACTGCCTGAGCAAGGACGGCGTTATTGCTGACCTTAAGTCTAAGTAATCACTACTTAGTTATCAGGATACAGATATGACTACCGGTTTTGGACTTGGTCTGAGAACTGAGCACTACAACGACTTTATTGCTGAGCCACAGCCCGTGGACTGGCTGGAAGTCATTTCTGATAATTATATGGTCGATGGCGGTAAGCCATTGGCCATGCTTGATCAAATTCGCGCTAATTACCCGATGGTAATGCATGGCGTTTCCATGTCGATTGGTTCTATCAACGGCCTGGATAAAGAATATTTGCGTAAGCTCAAGGTACTTGAGCAACGCGTTGAACCGATGTGGGTATCCGATCACTTATGTTGGTCAGGTGTTCACGGGCGTAATCTGCATGATCTGTTGCCACTTCCCTATACCCAAGAAGCCTTGCAGGTAGTAACACGTAATGTTGAGCAGGCACAAGAGGTGCTGCAACGCCCACTGGTGTTAGAAAATGTTTCGAGTTACGTAGAATATGAAATGTCTGAAATGACTGAGTGGGAATTCTTGTCAGAAGTGTGCAAGGCAACGGGTAGCAAGTTATTACTGGACATTAATAATATTTACGTTAGTTCATTTAATCATGATTTTTCACCGACTAGTTTTATAGAAGGGGTTCCACTAGACAGCGTTGCCCAGTTCCACTTGGCAGGCCACCTGAACAAAGGTGATCATTTGATTGATACGCATGATCATCCGGTGTGTGATGATGTTTGGGATCTTTACCGTCAGGCACTGCTTCACTTTGGTTATGTGCCCACCATGATCGAACGCGACGATAACATCCCGTCACTCGCTGAGTTGATTGCTGAGCTGGATGTGGCACGCGCGATTGCCGATGATGTGCTGAGCCAGAATAATCAGGAACAGCATAATCAAGAACAGAACACCAAAGTTGCGTTATAAATTAAGAATCGCACTATGAAACTAGCAGAATTACAAAACGATTTTCAACGCGCTCTGTTTGATACTGAGTGCAAAGGCGCAGACTGGATTAGTGAATCTGCGCGTGGTCTTTCAGCACGCGATCGCCTCGATATTTATTACAATGCCTATCGTCTTCGCTTGATAGATGTATTGATGGACACGTTTGAACATACGGCCATCTACTTAGGTGATGACTGGTTTAATCAACTTGCGACAGACTACGTGCAGTCGCACCCGTCGACATATAAAAATATCGGATTGTATGGCAAAGACTTCCCTGGGTTTCTTGCAAAACAACTTCCCTTAGATAAAGAAGTTTCAGAAATTGCGCTAATGGATTGGAAACTGCGCAGAGCGTTTGATGGTGCCGACAGTGGTGTGATGACACTCGAAGATTTGCAACAGCTTGCCGGCGAGGAAGGCTTTTGTTTGCAAGCAGTGCCGACGTTGACGACTTGCACGCAACATTTCAATAGTCTGGAAATCTGGAATGCCATCAATCAGGATCAGACACCTCCAGTGGTAGAACCGTTACCGGAACCCATCGAATTACTTATTTGGCGTAAAGGTCATTCACCCCATTTTCGGAGTTTAGCAAAAATTGAATCTGCGGCTATCGCCTGCGTCTGTTCCGGAGACGCGCTTGAAACCATTGGTGCAGCACTGGAAAAAGATTTTCCTGACGTTGATGTTGCGACTGAATTTGGCGTAATGCTGCATCGCTGGTTGGACGATGAGATCCTCAGCGCCACATCTGATATGTAGGAAGAATAAATACTTTTTTCACTCAGCTCCAACAATAGCCGAGGAAGAAATTGGTGGTTCCGTAAATAAACTGAAGAATAAATAGTAAACCATCAATAGACTGGCTGGTGCCTTCTTCTCCGTGGGTGCTGGTCCCTTTTTTTAATTATCAATTGTCACCGACCCCTTTTTTTAGTACTTGTAAAGACCCAAAATGGGGTCTATAGTACCCAAATTGGGTATTTTAAGAGATTTAGAGTATGGCGACTACAACCATTGGCGATGCACTTTTCACTAAAACACAGCAGCGTGTTTTGGGTTTGCTTTACGGTAAACCACAACAGCGTTTTTATACGAACGAGATTGTGCGTTGGGCAGATATGGGCAGGGGAACAATTAGCCGCGAGTTAGAAAGGCTGGTTTCGTCAGGACTATTGAGTGTTCGTCATGAGGGTAATCTGCATTATTACAGTGCTAATTCTGATAATCCTGTTTATAACGAATTGGTTAATATTGTTAGAAAAACCTTTGGTCTTGCCGATGTGATTCGAGAGACATTAATGCCTGTGTATGAGCAGATTGATTTGGCCTTTATTTATGGCTCAATCGCGAAGAAAGAAGAAACGCCGAGTAGTGATATTGATTTGCTGGTGATATCGGATTCATTAGCTTATACCGATTTAATGACGCTGCTTGTTGGTGCTGAATCTTCGCTTGCTCGACCTGTTAACCCATCTGTTTATACAGTGGCGCAAATTAAAGATAAAATACTGCAAGAAAATGCTTTTGTAACCAGGGTAATGGAACAACCCAAGTTATGGGTAAAAGGAAGTGATGATGACATTAGAAAATTTGGATAACTTAGTAAAAATTAAGCAATTAAAAAAAGAACCAGCAGACCAGAAAGAATTTGATGGCATGCTGAGTTCAGCAAAGCGGCGTTTGCAAGATGCAGAGGTTGAAGGACTGTCTGAAGAAGGTCGGTTTCTTTCGGCTTACGGTGCTGCGCATGTATTATCCGTCGCAGCGATGCGCTGGCATGGTTATCGTTCAGATAATCGCTATTTAGTGTTTCAATGTTTAGAACATACTGTTGAATTTGAAAAAGTAAAATGGCGGTTATTAGCTAAATGTCATAATCAAAGAAACTTAGCTGAATATGAAGGGCATTTAGAAATAACACCGCAGTTATTGCAAGAGTTAATTAAAGTAACTAAAGAATTATTAGAATTAGTTGAAGCATTAGGCTCGATAAAATAAGTGGGACTAAAAAAAAAGGGGTCGGTGACAACTGATAATCATTTGCATTCAAAATCGATCTCGTTTATTTTTATGTGAACCGCAGGATGCGGAATCTAATATTAAAAGGTTTTAATCATGTCATGGCCTAATAATGATGATTGGCAAGCATTAAGCAATGAGATTGTCACCGTTGATAATAAAGACAAGTATCAACTTACCACAGTAGATTGTGGCTCTCTTAAAGTTCCATCCGGAAGACTAATTTGTTGTGACCCCTTTGCTGATATGGATACTACGGGTAATCCCTATACCGAAATCCCAAAAGGCTCGTATCCTGTTGTTGTAACACTTGCTGACGTTAGTGAAAACTTAGATGGTAGTCATATTCGAGAAGCCTATGCATCGCTTATTCTTGGTGATGTTAAAAATGAATGTATTAGAAAGCCACTCAAGGTAATAACAAATGATGATACTTCAGGTGAAAAAATAGAAGAAGGTGAGTATTCTGGTTTTGGTGTGGATGCTGGAACAGCGTGTTTTGTTGATGCTGAATCATTAGTGGAAGGTATGCCTAATAGTAGTGAATGGTATGAAGGATTATTCGAGAATGATAAAGATGATAGTTGGTTTAATCAGATGGATAACCCTAATTTAATTAGAGAAGGTATTGCAAATATAAAACTACCTTTATCAAAATATGATAACAACTTAATCCTTTTCCATTCAGGATGGGGTGATGGTTTCTATCCGATAATTGGTGGCTATGATAGTTCAGATAACTTAGTGGCAGTTCATACAGATTTTTTTGTGGTATCTGATCCCGAAAAGTAATTATCAATAAAAGAGGCAGTCCCCTTTTATTTGATGTTATTTTCATAATTCGCTACTCTCATACCGAAAAAAATAATAATGCACATTTGAATCCCGTAGGCGTGCATTGGTATTAATGACAGGCAAGTTACTCTTCGAGCGTTTGATTCAACTTACTCTCCGTTTGCTGTAAAATTATCTTAAATGAATACTCCCCCAGACTCTCTTTATAATCTGATTGCCAATGGCATGTTGCGCGATCAATTTCGATTTCGTCGCCGTTTGTCGCAGTTACAGAATAAGAATAAGCAGAAGAACCCGAGTGAGCATGCTGAGAAGTTGGCAAGGTTAGAGCGGGATATTCAGGCATCTGTTTTGCTCCGCGCTGAACGTTTGGCGAGTTTACCTGTTCCAACCTTTCCAGAAAACTTACCTGTCTCCGAGCGCCGTGATGAAATAAGTGAGGCGATTAAGAATAATCAGGTTGTGATTATTGCCGGTGAAACAGGCTCGGGTAAAACGACCCAGCTGCCGAAAATCTGTATGGAATTAGGGCGTGGTGTGGCGGGACTTATTGGCCATACTCAGCCGCGACGACTGGCGGCACGCAGTATCGCCAACCGAATTGCGGAAGAATTAAAGGCCGAGGTCGGTGGTGCGGTGGGTTATAAGGTTCGTTTCAAGGATCAAGTTGGGCCTAAGTCGGTTTTGAAACTGATGACGGACGGTATCTTGCTGGCCGAGATACAAGGCGATCGTTTCCTCAATGATTATGACACGCTGATTATTGATGAGGCCCACGAACGTAGCCTTAATATTGATTTTCTGCTGGGGTATTTTAAACAACTGTTACCGAAACGGCCTGACCTAAAGTTGATTATCACCTCGGCGACGATTGATACGCTACGCTTTTCCCGCCACTTTAATAACGCGCCGGTCATTGAGGTAACTGGCCGGACTTATCCGGTGGAAGTTCGTTATCGGCCACTGTTGGAAGATAAGGCGAACGATGACACGAACTCGACAACGCCAAATGATGCAAAGGATGCACAACAGGCCATTCTTGAAGCGGTGGATGAACTCTCTTCTATTGATTCTGCGCAGGGTAAAAGCCCAGGGCATATCCTGATATTTTTTAGTGGCGAACGCGAAATTCGTGAGGCGGCAGAATCACTGCGAAAACATCACCCGCCACAGACTGAAATTCTACCGCTGTTCGCGCGCTTGAGTGCGGCGGAACAAAACCGTGTCTTTAGCCAGGCAAAGCACCGCCGTATTATCCTCGCTACGAATGTGGCCGAAACTTCGTTGACGGTGCCTGGCATTCATTATGTGATTGATACCGGGTTAGTTAGGATCAGCCGTTATAGTTATCGCAGCAAAATTCAGCGTTTGCCAATTGAGCCCATTTCCCAATCGAGTGCGAACCAACGGATGGGTCGTTGTGGTCGAATCAGTGAAGGCGTTTGTATTCGTTTGTATTCGGAACAGGATTTTAATAACCGCCCCGAGTTTACCGAGCCGGAAATAAAACGTACCAACTTGGCTTCGGTTATTTTGCAAATGGAGTCTCTGCGCCTCGGGCACATTGAAGACTTTCCTTTTATTGAACCACCCGATTCACGCTACATTACCGATGGTTACAAGTTATTACATGAACTGCGTGCGGTGGACGAACGCAACACGGTTACGCCGATGGGCAAAGAGATTGCCCGCTTGCCAGTCGACCCGAAGATTGGCCGTATGTTGATTGCGGCAAAGCAGTCTCGTTGTCTGCAGGAGTTATTAATTATTGGCAGTGCCTTGAGTGTGCAAGATGCCCGCGAACGACCGATCGATAAACAACAAAAGGCCGATGAAAAACACCGGCTTATTAATGAAACAACGTATGACAAGGATGGTGTTGCGGTTGAAGTTGTTGATGAAGACAAGAAGAAAAAAATTAAGTCCGACTTTTTGTTTTACCTCAAGCTGTGGCACCTCTATGACGTTAAGCGCAAACACCTTAGCCAGAATAAGCTGCGCAAGTTTTGCAAGGAGCATTTTTTATCTTACAACCGCATGCAAGAGTGGCGGGATATTTATCAGCAGATCTTCACCTTGTTTAAAGAGCAGGGCGTTAAGCTTAATACTACCGATAATGCCAGTGTTGATTCCAGGCATGACCTGATACATCAAGCGTTGTTGTCTGGCTTATTGGGCAACATTGGTAACAAGTCGATAGAGAAAAATGAATTTCTTGGCCCACGCAATATCAAATTTAATATTCACCCTGGATCCTGGCAGGCAAAGAAACCACCCAAGTGGGTGATGTGTGCCGAGCTGGTTGAAACCACTCGCTTGTATGGGCGCATGGTGGCGCAGATTAACCCGGAGTGGATTGAAGAACTCGCCGAGCATCTTATTAAACGCAATTACTCGGAGCCGCATTGGCAGAAAGGTGCGGCACAGGTTTCGGCCTATGAGCGCACTACTTTGTACGGCATTACTCTTTGTGCAAAACGGCGTATTAACTATGGGCCCATCGACCCGGTCTTGTCGCGCGAGTTGTTCATTCGCGAGGCGCTGGTGCAAGGGGATTTTAATACCCGGGCGAGTTTCTTTAAATACAACCAGTCGGTAATAGCCGAGATTGAAGACATGGAAGCGAAAGGCCGACGCCGGGATATCCTGGTGGATGAACAGTCGTTGTTTCAGTTTTATGATGAACGTATCCCCGCTGATATTTACAATGGCAAGGCGTTTGAAAAATGGCTTAAGTCCGTGCAGCAAACCACCCCTGAATTATTGTATCTGCAAAAAGAAGAATTGATGCGCCATGAGGCCGAGCATATTAGCGAGGGGCAGTTCCCCGGCACAATGGAACTTAATGGGGTCACACTCAAACTGGATTATCATTTTGAACCAGGGCATGCCGAAGATGGTGTGACGGTAATTGTGCCACTGGCCATACTGGGTCAGTTTCATGAACAATCGTTTGATTACCTGGTGCCTGGTTTGTTGCGTGACAAAATTATTGCCTTGATCAAATGCCTGCCGAAGACACTACGCAAATTGTTTGTGCCAGTGCCTAACTACGCCGATGCTTTTCTTGCGGCAGGCTGTGACCGAAGCGTATCTTTAATTGAAAGTTTAGCTGCGCATATGCAAAAAGTTAATCGCACTTCTATCACCGCCCCCATCAATCAGGCCGACTGGCAACTGGATAACCTACCCGAGTTTTATCGCATGAACTTCCGAGTGATTGATCAAGAAAACAAAGTGCTCGGCGTGGGCAGGGATCTGTCGGCCTTGCAACAGGAACTGTCTGGCAAGAGTGCGACACTCGTGTCGGCATTACCCACTTCGGACATAGAAAGAGAAACGATTACCGAGTGGAACTTCGGTGACCTGCCCAAGGTCGTTGAGTTAGAACAACATGGCCTGGTTATTCGTACTTACCCGAGCCTTGTTGATGATAGTGAAACGGGGGAGAGTGTTGCCGTGCGCTTATTCACCGATGAAGCGCAGGCGAAGGAAAATATGCGCCCGGGTTTGCGCCGTTTGTTTAGGTTGGTAGCACGACAAGAAATGAAGTACCTGCGCAAGAACCTGCGCCATCTGGATAAAATACAATTGTATTATGCCTCCATCGGTAATAAGCAAAGCCTGCTCCAAGATTTGGAAGATGCCATTATAGATGCTGCACTGTTTACCGATGTTGAGGATATTCGTTCAGAAGAAACCTTTAACGAGCTTGCTGATGAGGCTAAAAAGAAACTGCAGACCGTTGCGAATGAAACTTGTGACAAGCTCCATCTTACTCTCATGCAACATCATAAAGTCGGCAAACGCCTGCAGGGCAATATTCCCCTGAGCTGGTTTGATGCGCTCAAGGATATTCGGCAACAACTTGGGTGCCTGATCTATGAAGGGTTTATTAACGCCACACCACGCCAATGGCTTAAACACCTGCCACGTTATATTGAGGCCATTAACCTGCGGTTGGACAAGCTAGAACGTTCACTGGATGCCGACAAGAAACGACAGGCAGAAGGGCAAAAACACTGGAACAAAATTTATCTGCACATTAGTGGTGACCCCGCGCAAAGGCTCGGCCCGCAATGGGAGCTTTATCGTTGGATGATGGAAGAAATGCGGGTGTCCCTGTTCGCGCAGGAGTTAAAGACCTCAATACCGGTATCGACAAAGAAACTGGATACGCAGAGCGGTTTGCTTTAGAGAAAACGGTGTTCTGACCCTACTTATATAGCTTTAAGAAACATTATGGTATAATTAGCCGCCAATTTTTACTTGAGATATCATCATCAATTCCAAATCAAATTCTGCTGAATCTGTATCAGTAGCCAATACACAGTTTAAAATTGCTACTTTCAATTTATTTAACTACCTTGAGCCACCTAATGCTTACTACGATTTTGACCGTATTTATAGTGCTGAGCATTGGCAGAAAAAACAACGCTGGGTGGCTGAATACTTGCGTGAGTATCAGCCTGACATTATTGGGTTTCAAGAGGTTTTTAGTGCTGAGTCATTAAAAGCGTTAGTCGCCTCGCAAGGTTATGATTATTTTGAAGTGGTTGATCAACCTGAAGTGATTGATGATTTTATTTATACGCAGCCTGTTGTCGCCATTGCATCTCGTTTTCCTATCGTTGATATTCATTCGGTCAAACAAAATGTTGAACTCGCACAAACATTAGGCTTGACTGATGACTTTTCTTTTAGTCGAAAAGTATTAAGGGCAACGATTGATGTTCCGCATGCAGGCAACTGCGATTTTTATGTTGCGCACTTTAAATCGAAACGTCCAATGATTGAAATTGATGCGCAAGATACAAATCGATCGGCAGAGCAAACGATTATTGAAAGCTTAAAAGCCGATGTGGCGGGTGGTTGGGGGTCAACTATACGGCGGGGCAGTGAAGCGACGTTGTTAATGATTGATATGATTGAGCGGCGTGAGATGACGGGTTACCCCATGGTGTTAATGGGTGATTTTAATAATACCTTGGCTGATGGTGTGTTAAGCCATTTACTGACAAACACCTTACGTTTTGTTTCTGAGATTGACAGCGCGGCCTATCTTGCTAAGTATTGTTTAAATGATGTCTGGGATTTATTTCAAGTGGCTCAATCTAATGACGCCACTGAAAGCTATGACGCAAATGAAGTTGATGACAAAGATGTAGAAATAAATCAAAATAATAAAGTAGTGCGTAGCCCAACACATTATTTTGGCGGCCATGGCTCGGTACTCGATTACATTTTATTGTCATGTGAATTTGATACCAGTTATCAGGACAGTCTTTTTGAGGTTAGCGCTTATCACACATACAATCGGCATTTAATTAATCCTATTTTTGAACGTGATGGCGAGAGTACAGATCATGGCATTGTGTTAGCGACATTAACCTTAAGATCATGATGGCAAATAATGGGCAATAAAAAAAACAGGGGTTACAGTGAACCTCAACCTACTTTTATGCAAGATGAATTAATGAGTTAAACAATATGAGTGTTATTGATACATTAGTGGCTCTGGTTGAGCAGTTGTATGTGGAGTCTGAAAATTATTCCGAAAACACATCAGATGGTCAGCCTTGGTATAACCGGGGATATGCCAACGGTATCGTGAGTTTTTTAAACGCGCGCGGCCATACGGATGAAATTAACCACCTTAAACTGGATGCCGAAAATTTATATCATAGTGAACAGGTGATGGAATGGCATAAAGCTTATCATCACGGGTTCGAGATGGGGTTGCGTGAATCGGGTGAGGTTTTGCCTTAAGTAAATATTAGAAATAAAAAATAGAAGTAAAACAAAAGGGGTCGGTGACAATTGATAATCATTTGAATTAAAGGGGCAGCCCCTTTAACTATAAATTTTTTAATGCATTAATGACTTCATAGACGGACACGACCAACTCTTTTTCAACGTAAGTTCAGCGGATTCTTTAAAGATATCGTACCGAACGTTTCCAATAGCTGACATGATTGCTTCGTGCGTTTGTAGTGCAGCGGTTGATTTAACTCGCGATTTAATATTATCTAAAATGTATTTACTTGCGACTTTTGTCGACATATTACTGTTTTTGACTTCAGTATAAATAGTACATATTTCATCGAAACCTGTTTCCACTGCAAAAGAGAGATTTAAAGAGGAAAAAAATAATATTAAAGTAAGTGCGACATTTCGTTTGACCATGGTATTTGTCCTTAGTTTATGTGCATTCAGTTAAATTTAGACTATGCCATATTATTTCTTTATAAATGTACAATGTTTAACGAATGTACATTTTGATGATATTTTGAACAATTGGTATATTAAAGTTAGTTACATAATAGCACTGAAAATTGATTGTTTAAGGAATTGAATCTCATTTAAAGAACTGAAAATTTCAGTAATTAAACATCAATTAGTGTCCTTGATTTCATTATAGAACACTGATAGTTTCAATAGTCTAACTATACACATGGAGACGTGAAATGAATGCAGTTGCAATGGCGAAAAAATTAACAGATAAGGAGAAAGATGACCTTCTTAAAGAAATACTAGGTAAGAATTATAGTAAAGCTGGAAATAATTTACCTATTTTAAAAAATGTTATTACTCTTGTAGGTAATACAAGCGACATCGCGACATTGGCAGAAATCATTCCTATATTAAATTCTGCATTGGCCAATTCCAGATTATTTTCCATCGTTTCATCAGGAGCATCTGTTTTTTCAATATTATTATTTCCTGTTGGATCGATGTTAAGTATTATTGATGCTTACCAATCTGGTATTAAAATGTATACATACCGGTCTATTGCTTATACCATCACCGCATGGGCATATAACAAACCCATCCCTACCTCATCAAAAAAAATATTAATTAACTCAAAAAACAGCTTTCCGGTTTCTTCAGATAAAGAAATTAAGGAAAAGCAAAAAGCTTGGAAGAATACAAGTCAGGCTGTTATTAAAAATATTAATCACTATTTAATAACAAATGGTATATCGAAAGATGTTTTTAAACTTCTGCTTCAAGCTATGTCCGAAGGAAGTGCGCAAAAACTATGTACTTTATTGTTAAAAGGTTTTGAAAAAGAGTTTAAGGATTACCCAAGTAAAGCCGTTTGGAAAAGCAATTATTCAATCAGATTCCCATTATAAATTATGTTTAAGCGTTCTATATTAAGTTATATTTCATACGGAATTATTTCACTTATACCATTTTTAATAGGAGTTTATGTGCTCCTTGAGAAAAAGATGATAACAGGAAGTAGTCTTATGCCTGGTGGAATTAAAGAGCTTGAGTCTCCTGCTAATATTGTTATAGCAATATCCTTTTTTCTCTTTTCAGCACTAATTCTGTTAGCATTTATGGAATATAAACATAAGAAGATAGTTTGCGAAATGACCTTTTTTGCAGCCTTAATTATTTTTATAATTGGTTCTTTTTTATAAATAATGATGTGAATGATTTTTCATTGTCACCGCCCCCTTTTTCAAATTTTAATTAAAAAGCATTTGCCTTTTTAAATGGTTGTGTCCATAACACATGCGGATGAATTACATCTTTTTGCACGATTATTTCCAATTGAAGCATTTCAATAATTTGCTGCATAGACATTTCATTATTAAATGATAATTTTAATTGATTGATATGCTCATAATTTAGGTAAAGTAACGTTGGTAAAATACCGTGTGCTTTTTCAAAGTTATTAACCAGTTTGTATAAATGAGATAGCATGTTATTTCTCCCTAAAAATTAGGTCAATACCATAGGTTGTAATTTGGAGGAGTTGGTATTGACCTAAAGTGATAAAAAAAATTAACTTTCATAGTGGATTAATCAATATTCCATGCCTCCTTTTCATTGAGATTTAATGGTTCTTGTCTGGTGAAAATTTCAGGCTTTTTACCCCTAAGCCCATTCGTATTGTAATTAGCCGATAGTCCATAAGGTTCATAGTCATCGTCACTTTTGAGTAAAAGGTCGATGAAAGTGCCATAGTTTACAGATGCGTTCATGTTGGTTCTCCCTTGTCTCTAAATCGATGTTTTGTGTCAGTTCACAATAGTTATTACAAGTATTGTGCCAATTGTTAAAATTGCTGTATTTTCATAAGGTTAGATTTTTAATAGAGTGTTTAGTATGGCGTGACCGCACTGTTTTGGTGTAAGGTTTATTCAACTTGCACCAAAAGAATAAATAAATTAACTCATCCCGCTTATTATGAACTTTGAAAGCTTAAAATTCCGTCACCCTTGGCGCCCATATCAACAAAGAGTTCTTGATGCTATCGAACAGCATCTTGAAGACAAGCGATTGCATGTTGTTGCGGCACCCGGTGCGGGAAAAACCACATTGGGGCTTGAAGTTTTTCGTCGGTTAGGCCGCTCAACTCTGGTGCTTTCACCAACACGTGTTATTCGTGATCAATGGATAGACAGATTGCAAGATTTTTGTGAGGGTGACAATGTTTCACAACTGGATTGGGTAAGTAAACATATCAATCAACCGGGTGTTTTAACTTCGATTACTTATCAGGCATTACATGCGCAATTTAAAGATGAGCTGGATAATGAGAGTGAAGAAGACGTTGAGGCTCTTGAAGAAGATGAAGGTGTAACAGAAGAAGAGCTGAATACTTTTATTTCTACTCTTCAGCTACATGCTATTAAGGTCATTATTCTGGATGAGGCTCATCACTTACGTGCTGAATGGTGGCGCGCGCTAGATAAAGTTTGCACTGCATTACCTGATATTGTCATCGTCTCTTTAACAGCAACACCACCTTATGATGCTCAAGATCATGAATGGATACGCTATGAACAGTTATGCGGGCCGATTGATGAAGAAATTTCAGTACCTGAATTGGTTAAAGCGGGCACGTTATGCCCGCACCAGGATTTTATTTGGGCAGCTAACGCGACAACAAAAGAAAAGGAACGGATACAGGAATACGATGATAGGGTTATTGCCCTTTGTCATACATTAATTACGAATGAACAGTTCAAGGCGTTGGTGTTAACACATCCCTGGCTTAAAGTGCCACATGATGATGCGATAGAAAATGAAATAATTAAACAACCTAAAATAGCTATTGCTATCTTGTCCTTTATAAAGTCACTTCAAATTCCTATTGCAAAAGAATTATTGTCTATATTGGATTTGTCTGTACAAGACATACCTGATTTAAGTCGTCGTTGGTGGCAGGTATTGATTGAAACATTGTTATTTTCTAAAACATGCAAGCACAATGACGATGACCAGAACTTTATTGATCAGTTAAAGAAACAACTGAGAACGTCTGAATTATTACATAAGCGTGAATTGTCTTTGGAAAGGTCGCGTCGCATGGAACGTTCCTTGTCGTTGAGTATTTCAAAGATTGATTCATGTGTAACCATCCATAAATTGGAATATAGATACCGTGGCGATAGTTTAAGTCAGGTTGTGTTGACCGATTACATCCGTGATGAGGCTCTTAAATCTAACCTAAATACGGGCGAAATTAATATGGGGGCGTGGCCTATATTTAAAGCAATAACGTCAGCTTCGCCGATTGCTAATCAGGTAGCTTTACTTACTGGACGTTTAAGTATTATTCCAACCGAACACCTTGATGCTTTGTTTGAATATATTGATGTTAATAAATTTAAAGCTGAACCGTTGGGTAATGAGGCGCAATACCAAAAACTTACCGGGCCGCTAAATCAGTTAACGAAGGCGTTTACTGCATTATTTATGAAAGGTTTGATTAAAACGCTGGTGGGTACGCGTTCACTTTTAGGTGAGGGCTGGGATGCACCAGCGATAAATTCACTTGTGCTTGCCAGCTCGGTGGGTTCTTTTATGTTAACGAATCAAATGCGTGGTCGGGCAATAAGAATAGATAAAGCCATTCCTGATAAAGTAAGTTCTATCTGGCATTTAGTGGCTATCAATACAAATACGTACACAGGTTGGAGTGATTTTTATAGTTTAAAGCAGCGATTCAATACGTTTGTAGGATTATCTGCAAAACATAAGACTATTGAAAGTGGTTTCGATCGCATGGACGCCAAGGTTTTAGATCCGGTATATAACAACTCTGATAAAAATAGTATAGGACGGACTAACCGATTGATGATTCGGCGTTACCGAAATCTGGGTACGCTTTTTAAACGCTGGCGCGACGCACTAACGCTCGATGAAGCAGCGAGAATAGTTCCATCAGTTAAAACGCCTGGCGCACCATTAATTCGCAGTTATTTTCTGAAGCATACATTTGCCTATTTGCTAATTCAGATAACAGGGGTTGTATCAAGCGTAGTGATATACACACTCAGTGCTAATCCTCGATTTAGTAAAGAAGGTTTATTGCTACTTCTGATTGCTATGGTGGGGGCTTTATTATATATGTTACCGCAGACCTTAACTGCGTTGCGAATATTATTTAGGCATTTACCTGTAGCCGGATCTTTAAAGCATATTGGTAAAGCGTTGATGATGGCACTGTGTCAATGCGGAATGATAGAAACTTCTTTTCGAAGAATAAAGGTGAATGTAAATAAAGATGTAGATGGCTCTTACTATCTATCAATTTCAGGCTGTTCATTTTATGAATCGTCTTTATTTGCTGATTGTCTCACTGAAATATTATCACCAATCGAAAGCCCTCGGTATTTGGTTTTACGGCAAGGAACTTTTCTTGGCATGACCAGAGATGACTATCATGCTGTACCAATGAGGTTTGGTATTAAGAAAGACTTGGCAAGAATATTTTATAAATCATGGTGTAAATATGTTGGACCATCTGAACTTATTTATACCAGAAGCAGTGAAGGCAGGGCGAGTTTATTAAAAGCAAAAATGAAAGCGTTTTCTTCAGCGTTTGAGAATAAAATTAAACGACAGGATAGATGGCAATAATAAATTGTTTTCTTGTCTGTATACCTTAGGTAGCAGGGATAATTGGGTCAGACTCCTTACAAGAAGAATGTTTACAATTACTAAAATAAAAGGGAGCAAATCCTGGAGTTCCCTCTGTTTTTTCTAAGTAATGGCAGTTAAGATTTATATTTAGTAATAAAATCATGCATATAAGACATAAGCTAAAACATTGATGTTATTTTCATAATTAGCTACTCTCATACCGAAAGGAAATAATAATGCAAATTTGGAGACGTTAGATGATTGTTAGCAATCTTGAAGTTGTACCGGGTAAACGGACTGTTAAGCACTTCGGTTTGGTACAAGGTAGCTCTGTTCGGGCTAAACATGTTGGTCGAGATATTATGGCTGGATTAAAGAATGTTTTTGGTGGTGAACTAAAAGGCTATACCGAGTTATTACAAGAATCTCGCGAAGAAGCTTATAACCGCATGTTAGAACAAGCTAAAGCGACAGGTGCAAACGCAGTTCTAAATGTACGCTTCTCTACATCCAGTATTGCGGCAGGTGCTGCTGAGTTATTTGCCTATGGCACTGCGGTAACACTTGAATAGTATGCATATAAAATTCAAAACAAGGGTGATTCCGAATGTATGATTTAATTGTATTATTAGTTTTGCTGGCATTGGGATATGGCTTTGGACGTTATTCTGAATCTAAGCATTATAAATCGATTATTAAGCGAGAAAAAATACTCAACGCCATTCCTGCTGTTGCGTCTAAAGTAATTGTTCCCCCAAGAAATGAGCTTAATAGCCAGCTCGTTACAGGCAGTGTTGTTATCTCTATCGATTACTTTAAGCGATTTATTGCTGGCTTACGAAATATTTTTGGTGGACGTGTAACGTCTTATGAATCATTACTCGATCGCGCACGCCGTGAAGCTGTTTTAAGAATGAAAGAAGAAGCAAAAAAGCTGAATGCTGAGTTAGTTTTTAATATTAAATTAGAAACGTCAAGTATTCATAAAGGACGAGGTAACTCAATTGGTTCGGTTGAAGTGTTAGCGTATGGCACAGCACTTTACCCGCATTAAAAATTATGGAATATTCAAACCCAGAGTTACCAGAAGGCATCAATACATCTAAAGAACATCCCTTAAAAGAATTCGTTATATTAACGGTTGGCTTACTCGCCGTTGTTTTTATTGTTATTTCAATTTTAATACTTATTGTCGATAATTTTGCAGACAAAATTCCCTTTGAGATGGAAAAAGAATTACCCATTTCTAGCTTTATCGATAATTTAGATAAAGAAACGTTACCGCCTTATTTAGATAAAGTGACACAAAAAGTTTTAAACACGTTTGAGCTTCCTCAAGATATGAAAATTACGTTTCATTATGTTAATGATGATACGGTGAATGCTTTCGCAACATTAGGCGGGCATATAGTTTTATATCGAGGTTTGTTAGAAAAGCTAAAATATGAAGATGAGTTAGCAATGGTTATAGCACATGAAATTGCCCATGTTAAATATCGTCACCCTATACTCAGTATGAGCCACGGTGTTGTTGTCGGATTAGTTTTATCTGTTGTAACGAGTTCATCAGGCAATACAGGTATTAATGACTTAATGGGCTCTTCAAGCATGGCTTCGTTGATGCGTTTTTCTCGTGACTTCGAGTACCAGGCCGATAAGGATGCTATTAATAGTTTAATAAAACTATATGGTCATGCAGAGGGCGCACTCGGATTATTTGACGTCTTCAATTCCATATCAGGGTCTATGCCTTCTTTTGAGTTTTTAGCTACACACCCCTTAACCAGTAATCGTATTTCTCAAACAACGAAGATGATTAATAAATCGACTCTTTCAAATAAAAATAAAAAAACGCCATACCCAAGCGAATTTAAAATATGGTTAGAGAATAAAAAACAAAAGAAAGTTAAAGAATAAAATGGGCCGACCACTTTATTGCGATTATGATGTGATGAAATATTGAACAATATTGGGTTTATCGCGATGTGAATGATTATTAGTTGTAACCAATACCTTATGAGTCAATATCACAGAACGATGAAAAACTAAGATACTTGAGCTAGCAGTTTTGTTATTATCGAGGTTCATTGAATAAAAAATAAGCAATTACGATTTAATATGTCTTTTTAGTTATCAAATAAAATGGGTGGAGACTAAAGCAAGTTTTTTAGATTGGTATCACCCCAGTAATGCGCTTGAAGCGTAGCAGTTTAAAACAATTTAATAAGGAGATTAATATGTCAGTTAAATTTCATACACTTTGGGCTAGTCACCCGATGAATAAGGGAAATATTAACCCTTGCACAACAGATGGGAAGGTTAATTTTGAAAATCAGTGTGCTATAAGGATGAGTGTATATTTAAAAAATTCAGGAATAAGTTTAAAAAGCTTTAGTGGTGCAAAATGTTATCCTGGTCATAAGCATCATCAAGAACACATACTCCGTGCTGAAGAGCTTGCAGCTTGGTTAGAAAAAAAGAAAGCTATTTTCGGTAAACCTACAAAAAAAGAAAAAGGTTAAAAGTTCTGAATACAAAGGAAGAAAAGGAATAATCTTACTTAAAAATTTTTGGGGTACAGGAAATCAAGGCGACCATATAGATTTATGGAATGGGAAAATGATGACCAGAGGCGCACCAAGTTATTTCTCATCGTCACAAGAAGTTTGGTTTTGGGAGCTTTGATATGAAAACCAGTAAACAAATTATTATATTTTTTATATGCTCATTAGGCGGTATTGTTAGTGCCTGTGCAAATGCGGAGTTTGAAAGAGCGAAAATTGATGGACATGATATCTATTTAAATATAAATAAGTGTGAGTATAGTATTGATGGCGGCGATTTAAAAAAATTAAATTTATCAGAAAAATGCTATTTTATAAGAAATAATATAACGAAAGATATTGCATACTCTTTTGAAAAAGATATTCGTTCGAATGTGATACTAATAGTAGGTGAATCTGTAACCAATAACCCAGATTTCCCACTCACAAAGATAAGAAAAGATTGCGGTTCTCAGTTACAGGCATTGATACTACCAAAAGAGGGTAAGCCAAAACTATCTAAAGTAATAAAAGAAACGATTACATGCGCAGGTATTGGTGTAGATAAGAAAGAATTTTGGATTATCTCGCATTAATCAGTAAAAAGATAAAAGGGCGTAGCCCCCTTTTATTGGGTTTCTATTATAAATTATGTTTAAGCGTTCTATATTAAGTTACATTTCATACGGAATTATTTCACTTATACCATTTTTAATAGGGGTTTATGTACTCCTCGAGAAAAAGATGATAACAGGAAGTAGTCTTATGCCTGGTGGAATTAAAGAGCTTGAGCCTCCAGCTAATATTGTTATAGCAATATCCTTTTTTCTCTTTTCAGCACTAATTCTGTTAGCATTTATGGAATATAAACATAAGAAGATAATTTGCGAAATGACCTTTTTTGCGGCCTTAATTATTTTTATAATTGGTTCTTTTTTATAAATAATAGTGCGTGAGACATTGATCTTTAACTGGATAGTTCCACCCAATTTATGCAGTATTAATCGCTAATAACCTGGTATTAGAATCCACTAAAAGCTGGTTGTTATCATAATAAAAGGGGGCATACTGGAGTCCCCCTTTTATTCTTATCTACTTGTATTTCCTTGTGGGTTAAATAGTTAAAAAAATACATAATAATCAATTAGATAGTGTAACTGATGAGTTGAATTCACTTTTATAGGCAGCAAGTTATTTTAGCTACTCATGTCTAGAGTGCCGACATGAGATAATAACGTGTCGAAATAGTAGCAATAAATCGACATATTACCTTTACATGTCGATACAATCGACATATCCTCATAACGTGTCGAAATAATAAGGGAATTTAAACATGGTCTGGCTTCCAGATAAACCATTTAATGGTTTACCACTATTACCTCCAGAGGTAAATCTAGACTCTGTTGTTATACTAAGAGCCTGTATTCCTGCGCGTGCCGCCTTGGCAGAGCTAAAACAAGCGGGGCAATTACTGCCTAATCAGGGTTTATTAATCAACTTATTGCCATTATTGGAAGCGAAAGATAGCTCCGAAATAGAAAATATCGTTACGACTACAGATAAGTTATTCCAATTTGCGTCGGAAGATAGCCTTGCAGATCCCATGACGAAAGAAGCACTTCGTTATAGAACGGCACTAAACACGGGCTATCAGGAGTTGGCAGAAAAACCTTTGTGTACGAATACGGCAGCCGAAATCTGTAGCACCATAAAAGGCATGCAGATGGACGTGCGTAAAGTGCCTGGAACTACATTATCAAACCAGCACACGGGTGACGTTATCTACACGCCACCAGAAGGTGAGGATATTTTGAGAAACTTACTTTCTGACTGGGAACGTTTTTTACACCAAGATGATGAGCTCGATCCTTTAATTAAAATGGCTGTTGCGCATTATCAATTTGAAGCCATTCATCCATTTCTTGATGGTAACGGAAGAACAGGACGTGTATTGAATATTTTGTATTTAATCGATGTGGGTTTATTAACGTTACCTATTTTGTATCTCAGCCGATTTATCGTACAGAACAAGCAAGATTATTATCATCTTCTCAATACAGTAACGAGAACGGGTGAGTGGGAAGAATGGATTTTATACATGCTCAAAGGAGTAGAAGAAACATCAATTTGGACAACTCGAAAAATAGAAGCAGTAAGAAGCCTTATTGAACACACTTCAGAATTTATTAGAACAAAGTTACCTAAAATAGTTAGTCATGAATTAGTTCAAATTATTTTCGAACAACCTTATAGTCGAATTGGTAACTTAGTTGAAAATGATATTGCCAAAAGACAAACAGCATCCGTTTATTTAAAACAACTATGTGACATTGGTGTGCTGAAAGAAATTCAAGAAGGAAAAGAAAAATTATTTGTTCATCCAAAACTGATTCAATTAATGACTAATGATAGCCATCAATTCGATAATTACAAAATTTAAATTAGAGAAAAACATGAACAACAACAGTATTGTATAAAAACTCAATAAATAAAAAGGGGAAGTCTTTAAAATAATTTTTTTGTTACCGTTTTATTGCTTGGCAGGAAGCTAGGTAAATACTGTTAGATGCCACAAGGACGTTGTTATGTAGTATATTATGGTCTGCCTTCCATTTATCTTTGACTCTATTTATCCTATGAAAAATAAACCGACCCAGAAAATACCCGCAACCATTTTGAGCCTGGACGATCTTGCAAAATATGTAGATTACTCGTTTATGGATACGCTTAATTGCGATCCTGACGCGCAAGCAAACGGCGCTGATCACGCACCACGACAAGTTTTTTCAGGGCACTATGTGCCTGTTAATCCTACGCCAATCGCTGAGCCCGAGTATGTTGCGCATAGCAAAAATTTTTTTGCTGAACTTGGTTTTGCCAATAACATGGCAGAGTCTGCGGACTTTATTCGATTATTCTCCGGCGACCTCTCTCACGTTCCGGCACCAATGCGTAAGGTGGGGTGGGCCACTGGCTATGCACTTTCTATCTTCGGCACGGAATACACCCAACAGTGCCCGTTCCAAACCGGTAATGGTTATGGCGACGGTCGTGCCGTTTCTGTGCTTGAGGCGGTTATTAATAATCGACGTTGGGAAATGCAGCTTAAAGGTGGAGGACGAACGCCTTATTGCCGTGGTGCAGATGGTCGTGCAGTTTTGCGTTCGAGTGTTCGCGAGTTTTTGGCTCAAGAACATATGCACGCGCTTGGCGTTCCAACGTCACGCGCTTTGAGTTTGTACGTTTCGAAAACGGAGAAGGTTCAGCGACCGTGGTATTCGGAGGGTTCGCGATCGAAGGATCCCGACACGCTTGTATCGGAAGCCGTCGCCATCTCGACGCGGGTTGCACCGTCGTTTATTCGGGTTGGCCAAATCGAGCTCTTTGCTCGTCGTGCCCGAAAGAAGGAACACCCAAAGGCGATGCAAGAGCTCGAGAAGATTGTGTTGCACCTAATTGACCGTGAATACGCTGACGTTATCGACCCGTCTATGAAGCAGTCATTCAGTACCGCCGGGAAAGTTGTGTTGCTCGCGCGGGCATTCCGTGGTCGCCTTACTTCACTGGTGGCGAACTGGATCCGTGTTGGTTATTGCCAGGGCAACTTCAATAGCGACAACTGTGCGGCTGGTGGTTTCACACTTGACTACGGTCCATTCGGATTTTGTGATGATTTTAATCCACACTACCAACCTTGGACGGCAGGGGGAGAACATTTTGCATTCTTCAACCAACCCGTAGCAGCAGAACGCAACTTCGAGATGTTTTGTTCGGCGTTGCAACCCTTGCTGGAGTCTGATCAGGCTGCTTTGCAACAACTCGACGAGATTCGAAATGGCTTTGGACAAGTGATGCGAGAGGAAATGGAAAAGATGTTTGCGGCTAAACTTGGTATTGGCGCTTTTAACGCAGAATTGTTCAATGAACTGGCAACGCTTATGATGCAAACGTCGGTTGATTACACGATTTTCTTTCGTGAACTCTCGATGATACCTGATGACATTGCTCCACTTAAAAAAAGCTTCTACAAAAACTTGGATGATGAGATGGACAAGCGTTGGACAGAGTGGCTAACACAATGGAAATTGCTTGTCACTGATACAAGTGAGAAAATGAAACTTGTTAACCCTAAATACAGTTTGCGAGAGTGGTTGGTTGCGCCTGCGTATCAGCAAGCGGTTACGGGAAATTACGCTTTAGTTCGAGAGCTGCAAGAAGTTATGACCCAGCCCTACGCCGAGCAGTCGAAGGACGTAGAAAAAAAATACTATAAACTGAAGCCGACTGAGTTCAGTGAGATGGGTGGCGTGTCGCATTTAAGTTGCTCTTCATAATTTTTAATAAAGAATAAATGGGATCAGAAATTTTACAAACTAAAATAAAAATTATTACTTGGGTATTTGTTCTTATGTTGCTGTCTTTTTCAAATGCATTTTCAGGAAGTTGGAAATCAACACAGTATCCAATTGATATTAAATATGATGATAAAGTCTGGGAAATAATTGATGATTTAGATACAAAGGAAGATACTTATATAGCATTAATTGATAATACTGACGGTAGCTCTCTTATCTTACGGATAGAACATATGGAAGATGCCTTAGAATACGATGACGAATTACTTGGCGAACATCTTGCTGACGGGTTAAAGAAAGCTGATCCTGAATTGAAAATAATAAATACTAGCTATATTAATGTTTCAGGAGAGCAATATTACTCTTTGCTATACAGCTATAATAATAAAAAATATGGTATGCAACATATTCGACACGCAATTAAAAAGAAAGAAAAATATATTATTATGCTTATGATGTCATGGCCAATAAATACCGCATTAAACGATATAGCACCAATAAATTTCATGTCTTTTTTAAATGGTATGAAACCAGGTGATAAAAAGTAAAAGAAAATAAGTAAACGGGGATAGCCCCCTTTAATTAAATATCAATCTGTAGAAAAGGTTTAGCTTGCCTTGAGGTTACTATGCTATTTCAACTTGCTGCTGATTTTATTATTATTCTCCATTTTACTTTTATTGTGTTTGTTCTTGTTGGCGGTATCCTGGTATTAAAATGGCGTTGGCTTATCTGGCTACATCTGCCTGCTGTCATCTGGGGTGTGTTAATTTCATTTATGGGCTGGATTTGCCCACTCACTCCCCTTGAGAATATGTTAAGGCAAGCTGGAGGGGGAAAGGTGTATTTAACGGGTTTTATCGAACAATACATTGTTCCTTTAATTTACCCATCAGGTTTCAATCATGAAATGTTTTTTGCGATAGGCCTTTTTGTCGTTGTTGTTAATGTTATTGTGTATGCGTTTATTTTTAATAAACGGGGTAAGAGTAAAATATAATTTTATCAACCTTGCCTAATTTATTTATAGGAATAACTAAAGGAACATTGTATGTTTCAATGTGTGACTATTCTAAAATGGCTCATGGGACTGTTATTAATATTGGTCTTGTTAATAACGACGTTTGTGTATGTACCTGTTTTTTCTAATCCTACAAAAACCTATTTTGATCGTAAAGGGGAAATACAATCAAGTGTTGTTGATAATCAATGGAAGGAGCAAGACTCGATTTATAATGATATCACTATAAATTCTAAAAGTGGTTTAAAAGTGAAGCTGCTAATTCGGCGTCCTGTAGTTCAACAAGAGAAACTCTTACCTGCTGTATTATTATTAGGTGGTCTCGAAACAGGACGTAAAAGTTGTGAATTAATACCTAATATAAAACAGATTGTTTGTGCATCAATCTCGTACCCTGGTTATACACCTAAGCGTTACTCAGGCATTAAGTTTTTTTACCGTATCCATGAGATCCAGGAGGCGATAAAAGAAACTCCACCTTCAGTTGGACTCGCTACAGATTATTTGTTGCAGCAAAATTATATAGATAAACAACGTTTAGAATATATTGGTGTTAGTCTGGGAGCATTTTTTATTAGTGTTCCTGCTGCTATGGACTCGCGTATAGCTCGGGTATGGTTAGTACAAGGTGCTGCAAAGCCGATTACTATCATTGAACAGGTATTTTTAAGCCGCATAGACTCTGAACTGATGGGTACCATTTTTGCGCATTTAATTGGGTATGCGCTTGGTATTCAATATATTGAACCGCTTGACTGGGTCAATAAAATATCGCCACGTAAAGTTATGTTTGTAAATTCAGAACAAGATGAAGCGTTGCCATTGTCGAATGTTGAAGCACTTCATCGAGCGGCGCTTCAACCGAAAGAAATTATTTGGGTTAAAGGGACACATGTAACCTCGAGTCGTAAAAATGTCATCACACAGTTAAGTGATATTGTACTAAGCCGTATCGAGAAGGATAATGTAAGATAGAGAGTTCAAACCCTATAGAAATGTTCAATAAGAAAAACACGCTGATGCTTGTGATTTTTTTATGGTTCTGCATGCACTGCAGTCATATGGAAAATAATTAGCATACGAAGATTTTGACGCTATCACGAAAAAAAATATATAACCTGTTAGTTTCGAAGTTAATACGCATTACTACGTATTAATAAAAAAAAGTGAATAGGGGATTATAACCTGATGGAATTCAGACAGCGCTTCATTTTGGTAGTGTTTCTTCTCATAAGTACTTTCGTGCTCCCAGTATCAGCAAACAATAGTAGTCGCGCAGTTTTTCAATTAACAATAGACGATGCCATTGGGCCTGCAACGGATGATTATGTCGGACGTGCTATTGAAAATGCTACTCTGCAAGAAGCGACATTGATTGTCATTCAAATAGATACTCCCGGCGGTTTGGATTCTGCCATGCGCTCCATTATTAAAAAGATAACCAACTCTTCTGTACCTATTGCTGTTTACGTTGCGCCAACGGGAGCACGTGCAGCCAGTGCAGGTACTTATATACTTTATTCAAGCCATATTGCGGCTATGGCTCCGGGTACAAATTTAGGTGCAGCAACACCAGTGCAGATTGGCGGTTTTTCACCGCCTGATTTAGACAAGGAAAAAGACAAGGCGGACAATCCCGTGTCGGATAACAATAAAACGACAATGCAACAAAAAATTATTAATGATGCTGTTGCTTATATACGTGGGCTAGCACAATTACGCGGACGTAATCAGGGATGGGCTGAAAAAGCAGTGAGGGAATCGGCCAGTCTTCCTGCTGGTGATGCGTTGAAAAAAAATGTTATTGATATTATAGCGACCAGTACAACTGATCTTTTGAAGCAGCTTGATGGCCGTGAAGTTTTTATTCAGGGACAAAAACATCGATTGAAAACGGCAGACCTGGTCGTGCAAGAAATTAATCCTGACTGGCGTAGTCGTTTTCTCAGTGTTATTACTAATCCCAATATTGCTTATATATTGATGTTGATTGGCATCTATGGATTGATATTGGAATTTTATAGTCCCGGTGCGATTGTCCCCGGAACGATTGGTGCAATTTGTTTATTGTTGGCGATGTATGCCTTTCAGTTACTACCGATTAACTATGCAGGTATGGGACTCATTTTGTTGGGGGTTGCTTTAATGGTGGGAGAAGCCTTTGAACCCAGTTTCGGCATGCTTGGCATAGGTGGTGTTATCGCTTTTGTTTTTGGTTCCATTATTTTAATGGATACCGATGCGCCAGGTTTTGGAATTGATATTTCATTGATTGCAGTATTTGCTGTTATCAGTGTGATTATGTTTGTTTTTATTATTGATATGGCAATAAAAGCACGACGGCAACCGGTCGTGAGTGGTATGGAAGAGTTACTCGGTAGCGAAGCTTTGGTGATTGAAGATTTTGAACAAAAGGGCAGAGTTAATATTCATAGTGAAAACTGGAGTGCACTAAGTGATAGACCTTTACAAAAAGGGCAGTATGTGAAGGTTATTGGTATCAATGGTCTGACCTTACATGTTGAACCTTTGAATAAATCAAAAAAGGAGTTAGAACAATGACAGTATATAGCCTTTATATAGTAGTCGCGATTATTATTTTGTTTTTTGCCAGCGCGATTAGAATTTTGCGTGAATATGAGCGTGGTGTTGTTTTTACACTTGGTCGTTTCTGGAAAGTTAAAGGGCCTGGCTTTATTATTATTGTTCCAGTTGTTCAGCAAATGGTGAGGGTGGATTTACGTACCATTGTTATGGATGTTCCCAGTCAGGATGTTATTTCCCGAGATAATGTTTCAGTGAATGTTAATGCGGTTGTTTATTTTCGTGTTATTGATCCTGAAAAATCAATCATACAGGTTGAGAATTTTTACGAAGCTACTAGCCAACTTGCACAAACAACATTACGTTCTGTATTAGGTCAACATGAACTGGATGAAATGCTGGCAGAACGAGAACGTCTTAATACAGATATTCAGAACGTGCTTGATAAGCAAACTGATGCCTGGGGTATTAAAGTCAGTAATGTAGAAATTAAACATATTGATCTTAATGAAACGATGATTCGTGCGATTGCAAAACAGGCCGAAGCGGAACGCACACGACGCGCTAAAATAATTCATGCTGAAGGCGAAGCACAGGCTGCTGATAAATTGCTGTCGGCTGCAACTAAACTTTCTGAACAACCGCAGGCAATGCAGTTGCGTTACTTACAAACATTAACTGAAATTGCCAGCGAACGGAGTAATACGATTGTGTTTCCATTACCTATGGATATGATTGAACATCTGATCAATAAGACAAAATAACTGGAGTAGCATAATTAATGCTTGTATTCTTGATTTTTTGTATTACTGAAATCTTTGCTCTTCATCACCTTATGATTTTTCTAAAAGATGAATGATAGGAATAAAGTGGTATAAACGATATTGATATTAATTGATACACATCCGTAAGAGCTTACTTGATTTGTGTCACTGTGAATATAAGTAAAATTACTAGTATGAACTAATGAGTAATTGGTTTAAGAATACAGTTCTCACTAATATAATAATTTTGCACTCTGCCCCATTTTAATAACCTATTAGACGATGTATCAGATTAGACTCAGTGCGCGTTAGATTCATTATTATAGTCAGTGCGGTTGTCTGGGAGAGTTTCCCGTTATGTTTTTTAAATTTAATGGCTGAGAAATGACAGTTAATTATAATTATAAAGTTCCTCTTGATGGCTTATATAATCATTGCGATCTATCTCATCTTTCTTTTAATACAACGGCTGATCTTAAAGGTGGTCATGACTATTTAGGTCAAAATAGAGCAGTTGAAGCTCTGAAATTTTGTATTGGGATGAAATACGACGGTTATAATCTTTACGTGCTTGGTTCCACAGGATTAGGTAAAAATACTGTTGTAAAAAAAATACTTGAACAAGAATCTGCTACTTCAGTAAAACCTTGTGATTGGTGTTACGTTAATAATTTTAAGGAGCCTCATAAACCGCTTGTCTTAAAACTTCCGAATGGATATGGGCATAAATTGCGTCAAGAGATGTTGAAACTGATTGACGATATTCTTGTAGCACTTCCTGCTGCATTTGAAAGTGATGACTATATGTCACGAACTCAAGCTATTCATGATGTTCTCACAAAAAAAGAATTAGATGCATTTGATAAAATATCAGCTGAGGCGAGTAAACAAAATATTATTTTGATACGCTCTCCCGATAGCTATACGATTGAATCCACCAAAGATGGCAAGGTTCTCTCTCCTGAAGAATTTGAGAAGTTAGAAGATAAAGAAAAGAAAAAATATAATAAGTTAATTGATGAGGTTGAATCTAAAGTTGTTGAGGCCTATCAAAAAATGCTTGTATGGCAAAAGGATGACAGGGAGCAGATAAAAGAATTAGACAACACGATATTTGAAACAGTCATTGAGCAATTTATTTCAGAGCTAAATTCTGTTTACAGTGAGCTCCCTGATGTTTTAAATTATATAGATACCATTAAACGCAATATTATTGTCTATGCGAATGATTTTCGCTCCTACAGTCTGGAAAATGAACAGGGAAGCACCAGTCGAGAGATCCCTCTTTCTGTTTTTTCAAAGTACCAGGTAAATGTTTTGGTGGATAACAGTCAAACTGTTGGCGCGCCAGTTATTTATGAAGGTAATCCAAGTTATCTTAATTTAATCGGTCGAATAGAACATATGTCTCAGTTAGGTACCCTGCTAACCGATTTTACGCTCATTAAAGCGGGTGCATTACATCGTGCTAATGGTGGTTATATTGTTCTGGATGCCCGGAAAGTTCTGATGTCTAATTTTTCATGGGAAGGATTAAAGCGTGTTATTCATTCTCATGAGTTACGCATTGAATCGCTGGAGCAAGATCTTAGTCTTGCCAGTACTACTTCATTGCAGCCTGAACCTATACCTGTCGATGTAAAAGTTATTTTAACGGGAAGTCGTTTACTTTATTATTTTTTAAAGCAGTATGATCCAGAATTTGGTTCACTGTTTAAAGTGGCGGCAGACTTTGCAGAAGATATAGAACGTAATGCCGAGAATAGTGAGCTTTATACAAATATGATTGCACTTATGCAGAGAGAAAATAATCTCACGCCAATAAGTAAAAGAGCCGTTGAGCGTATTATAGAGCACTGTTCGAGATTGATTGGTGATAATGGAAAAATGTCTTTGCATAAAGGTAATTTACTGGATTTATTAAGAGAAGGCGCTTATTGGGCAAAACAAGCTAATAGAAAAAAAATAACAGAAATAGATATACAAAAAGCAATAGATACACGATATCGCAGACTGGATCAAACTCGTGAGCGTATGCAAGAAAATGTAATAAGAGGTAATTACTTTCTTGATACGCAAGGTGAAAAAATTGCACAGATTAATGCATTAAGCGTTATCCAACTTGGTGATTATTCTTTTGGTCTACCTTCAAGAATTACTGCTACTGCAAGGTTAGGCCAGGGTAAGGTGATCGATATTGAGCGAGAGGTCGAATTAGGCGGTGCAATTCATTCTAAAGGTGTAATGATTCTTTCATCTTATCTGGCAAATCGTTATGCAAAAAATCAACCTATGTCGTTATCTGCTAGTCTGGTATTTGAGCAATCCTATGGCATAGTAGAAGGCGATAGTGCCTCAGCTGCTGAATTATGCGCATTGCTTTCTGCGCTTGCGGGTATACCTTTGAAACAAGGTTATGCGGTTACCGGTTCAATTAACCAATATGGAGAGATACAAACTATTGGTGGTGTGAATGACAAAATTGAGGGTTTCTATGATATTTGTAATACGCGAGAATTAACAGGTGATCAAGCGGTTATAATTCCCAAGTCGAATGTAAAACATCTTATGTTACGTGAAGATATACGTACATCGGTTAAGGATAAAATGTTTACTATATACGCCGTAGAATCGATAGATGACATGATGGCATTATTAACGGATAAAAAACCTGGAAGTCTCGATAAAAGTAATAATTATCCTAAAGGAACTATCAATTATCTAATGCAGAATCGTTTTGATGAACTGAATACATTACATAAAAAATTTAAGGTTAGAGGGGATTGATCGTTATAAGGTACTCATTGATATACTTTATATAATATAAATTTAAATGGGAGATAAGAAATGAAACCAATGATGATTGTTGTTGCGGATAGCTCACGTGCTCGTATATTTACAGCAGGTTCTGTTAGTTCTCCATTAATTGAAATTGAGACTATGGCTCATCCGGAGGGTCGCATACACCAGCAAAGTTTAGTCAGTGATCTGCCGGGAAAAGAAGCAGGGAAAGGGGGCGGGGGTGACCATGCTTATCAGGAAAAGGTTGAACCAAAGAAACATGAAATGATCGAATTCGCCAAACGAATCGCTGATTATTTAGATGATGAACGTAAAGCTAATAAGCTTAACAATTTATTGCTTGTTGCTGCGCCTGCATTTCTGGGAGAGTTAAGAGAACATTTATCTAATGCAACAAAAGAACTAATAGCCTTTGAACTCGATAAAAATCTAGCACACCATGATATTCAAGACATACGTAAACATCTGTCTACCTTTTTGAAATAGACTTCAATAAGGATGAAACTCAAATCAGTGAAGAGAAAATAACATGAATCCGATAATGACGGTTGAATTTAGTGTAAAAACAAATGTAGCGGAAATAAAAGAAGAAAGTGTTCCGCTACATAATCCTGAGGAACTTTTCGATTTTGTAGCACCTGGTGGCGGGTGCGAAAAGATTCCCAATGAAGTCAGTGAAATACAGATGGTTTTTCTTAATCCGGAACACCCTAATACCACTAATCCAATTGCCGATAAACGTGTAACGCTACAATTTGGTATAGTCTTTCTTACCGGCCCTTTGTCAGATATTTTGCAGACGATGGAACAACTCATTGACAAAGCAGGCCGCAATGAAATATCTGATTCTTTTCTTAAGGTTATTGATATATAAAGGGCGTAAGATAAATCGATTTTTAATCGAACCTACGTTTTAATGATAAGAGCCACTATGCCTCATTATCAGAGGTATCAGTGATGTCGTATATGCTTGTATATGTTAGGCTAAATATATTATGAAAATTGCTATCTTCAGCACCCATTCTTATGATGAAACCTTTCTAAAGGCAGCCAATTCCGAATATGGTTTTACACTACAATTTTTCGCGGTCACGTTAACAGAACAGA